>ERZ779852.381-NODE-381-length-48972-cov-10.904185_pt1 | contig 48972 bp, 37 predicted proteins | sample MGYA00511559_ERZ779852 | MGnify/ENA primary metagenome ERZ779852 (study PRJEB29588, sample SAMEA2157977) | human gut metagenome | biome: human gut; feature: human-associated habitat; material: faeces | place: Denmark | collected 2008/2010 ...
CTCCATTCGGTAACAAGTATCGTCCTCAGTTCTATCTCCGTACTATGGACTGTACCGGTGAAATCAAACTTCCTGAGGGAGTCGAGATGGTAATGCCTGGTGACAACGTAGAGATTGAGGTTACCTTGATTTACAAGGTTGCTCTGAATGAGGGTCTCCGTTTCGCTATCCGTGAGGGTGGTCGTACAGTAGGTTCTGGTCAGATCACAGCTATCCTCGACGACGTTAAGTAATCAGAGAATTAGTTGAAAAACTAAATACAAGTCTCCGCAGCTGCGGTTGCGGAGACTTTCTTACGGGTTTAGCTCAGTTGGTAGAGCACTGGTCTCCAAAACCAGGTGTCGGGGGTTCGAGCCCTCCAACCCGTGCAAAAATAAAAAATATATGTTTAAGAAAATAGGAAATTATTGCAAGGCTTGTTATAACGAACTTGTACATAAGACCACTTGGCCGTCATACGCTGAGCTGACACATAGCGCTGTTGTTGTGCTGTCTGCTTCTGTTGTGGTGGCTCTTGTTGTTTTCGCAATGGATAGTTTTTTCCGTTTTGTGATGACTACCATCTATCCTAATTAAAGGTAACAATGGCAGAAACTGGAATGAATTGGTATGTACTGCGCGCCGTTAGTGGCAAGGAGGCCAAGCTTAAAGAATATATTGAGGCCGAAATCAAACACAACGATTTGCTCAGTGCTAATGTAGCTCAGGTACTTATTCCTACAGAGAAGACATATTCTCAGCGCAACGGTCGTCGCGTGGAGAAGGAAAAAATCTCTCTGCCGGGATATGTTTTTGTGCAGGCAACACTTATCGGTGATGTCGCACATACTTTGCGCTTTATGCCCAACTGTTTAGGTTTTCTCGGAGGTCTTGACAATCCATCACCTGTTCCCCAGAGCGATATCAACCGTATGCTCGGTGCTGCTGAGGAAGCTGAATTTGCCGCAGACGTAAATATCCCTTACGAGGTAAACGAGGTAGTCAAGGTTACCGACGGTCCTTTCAGTGGATTTACCGGTATCATCGAAGAGGTGAACACCGAAAAGCGCAAGCTCAAGGTTATGGTGAAAATCTTCGGACGCAAGACACCGCTTGAGTTGAATTTCATGCAAGTAGAAAAAGAAGGATAGGCGCATATTGTTACGGTGTGTCTTCCTAACAAGTCGAGAGGCTTCCACTCTTCAGACTGATAATTAACAAAAAATCAATTATTAACAAAAATGGCTAAAGAAGTTGCTGGATTAATCAAATTACAGATTAAAGGTGGCGCTGCGAATCCTTCACCACCCGTAGGTCCTGCTTTGGGTTCTAAGGGTATCAACATTATGGGATTCTGCAAAGAGTTCAACGCCAGAACCCAGGATAAGGCAGGTAAGATTCTTCCTGTTGTTATCACTTATTATACAGACAAGTCTTTCAGCTTTATTATCAAGACTCCTCCCGCAGCTGTGCAGTTGAAAGAGGTGGCCAAGGTAAAGAGTGGTTCAGCCCAGCCCAACCGTCAGAAGGTGGCAACCGTAACCTGGGATCAGGTAAAGGCTATCGCCGAAGACAAGATGGCTGACTTGAACTGTTTCACTATCGAGAGCGCTATGAGACTTGTTGCCGGTACTGCTCGCAGTATGGGTATCACTGTAAAAGGGGACTTCCCTGGAGAATAATTTAAAAACTTCAATTAAAGATGAGTAAACTGACAAAAAATCAAAAATCAGTCGCTGAGAAGGTTGAAGCAGGGAAGATGTACACACTCAAGGAGGCTACAGAGCTGGTAAAGGAAATTACCACTACCAAGTTTGAGGCTTCTGTTGACGTGGACGTTCGTCTTGGTGTTGACCCCCGTAAGGCAAACCAGATGGTTCGTGGCGTAGTATCTCTTCCTAACGGAACAGGTAAGGTTACGCGTGTACTCGCCCTCTGTACTCCCGATCAGGAAGCAGCTGCCAAGGAGGCAGGTGCCGACTACGTTGGTCTTGATGAATATATCGAGAAGATCAAAGGCGGATGGACAGATATCGATGTCATCATCACAATGCCCTCTTGCATGGGTAAAGTAGGTCCCCTCGGCCGTGTACTCGGTCCTCGTGGTCTGATGCCTAACCCCAAGAGCGGTACTGTAACTATGGATGTTGCTAAGGCAGTTAAGGACGTTAAGCAGGGTAAGATTGACTTCAAGGTAGATAAGGCTGGTATCATCCACACCTCTATCGGTAAGGTTAATATGACCGCCGAGCAGATTTATGGTAACGCTAAGGAGTTTATCCAGACCGTTATCAAGTTGAAGCCTGCTGCTGCTAAAGGTACATATATCAAGAGTATCTTTATTTCAAGCACTATGAGTAAGGGTATCAAGATTGATCCTAAATCAGTTGAATAACTCTAAAAGTTTTGTACAATGAAGAAAGAACTTAAAGATACTATTATAGCAGAGCTTGGACAGAAACTCAAGGAATATCCCCATTTCTATCTTGTTGACGTAACAGGATTGAATGCTGAGAAGACCAGTGATTTCCGTCGCCAGTGCTTCAAGAGTGAAATCAAGATGGTCGTTGTGAAGAACACCCTTCTCCACAAGGCAATGGAAGAGTCTGAGATTGATTTCTCTGAGCTCTACGGTAGCCTGAAGGGTAGCACCGCCGTCCTCTTCGCTCACACAGCGAATGTACCTGCCAAGTTGCTTAAGGAATATACCAAAGAGGGTATCCCCGCACTTAAGGCTGCTTACGCAGAGGAGGGTTTCTTCGGAGCCAACCAGCTCGAGGAACTCGTGGCTATCAAGAGCAAGAACGAAGTTATCGCAGATATTGTTGCTTTGCTTCAGTCTCCCGCCAAGAACGTTGTTTCTGCTCTTCAGTCAGGCGCAAACACCATCCACGGTGTGCTCAAGACTTTAGGCGAGCGTCCTGAATAATAATTGCAATGTAACAATTACAATTACATAAAGTCAAAGATATATTTATTACAAGAACAATTAAAATTTAGAATAAAATGGCAGACATTAAAGCTATTGCAGAAGAATTAGTAAATCTTACTGTTAAGGAAGTAAATGAGTTGGCAACAGTCCTGAAGGACGAGTACGGTATTGAGCCCGCAGCTGCAGCTGTTGCTGTTGCTGCTGGTCCTGCTGCTGGTGGTGCAGCCGCAGCTGAGGAGAAGACATCTTTCGATGTTGTCCTCGCTGAGGTAGGTGCTACAAAGCTTCAGGTAGTTAAGGCTGTTAAGGAGGCTTGCGGTCTTGGTCTGAAAGAGGCTAAGGATCTCGTAGACGCTGCTCCTGCTACAGTTAAGGAAGGTCTCTCTAAGGAAGAGGCTGAGAACCTGAAGAAGGCTATCGAGGAAGCTGGCGCTAAGGTAGAGCTCAAGTAATAAGAACTCAGTTTTCTCTTAAATATGGTTAGGATTTGCCCAGTCGGTGAGTCCTAACCTTTTTGTGTCTTTCTATAGACGCTGATGCCCAGCCCGCTCTTTCGGGCTTTTATAACAGATCATTTAATTCATTTATGGCTACAAAAATTGTCGATAACAGAGTAAATTTTGCCAGCGTGCATAATCCGTACCCTTTCCCGGATTTTCTCGATGTGCAGTTGAAGTCTTTCAAGGACTTTTTACAGTTGGAAACTCCGCCTGAAGAACGCAAGAATGACGGTCTGTATAAGGTGTTCGCTGAGAACTTCCCTATCACCGATACTCGCAATAACTTCGTTCTTGAGTTCTTGGATTACTATATTGATCCGCCGCGTTACACCATAGACGAGTGTCTGGAGCGTGGCCTTACATATAGTGTGCCTTTGAAGGCTAAGATGAAGCTGTTTTGTACCGACCCCGACCACGAGGATTTCGGAACCGTCATCCAGGACGTGTTCCTCGGTACCATTCCTTACATGACAAGCAACGGTACATTCGTTATCAACGGTGCTGAGCGCGTGGTAGTTGCCCAGCTGCACCGTTCACCGGGTGTGTTCTTCGGTCAGGGTGTGCATGCCAACGGTACTGTGCTTTACAGCGCACGTATCATTCCATTCAAGGGTTCTTGGATTGAGTTTGCGACCGATATAAATAATGTAATGTATGCTTATATCGACCGTAAGAAGAAATTGCCTGTTACGACACTGCTGCGTGCCATCGGTTATGAAAGCGATAAGGACATTCTGCGCATCTTCGACCTTGCCGAGGAGGTAAAGGTCAACAAGAAGAACCTCAAGGCCTGCGTAGGCCGCAAGGTTGCCGGTAGCGTGGTGACTCGCTGGAACGAGGACTTCGTGGACGAAGATACTGGTGAAGTAGTATCTATCGACCGTTCGGAGGTTATCGTTGAGCGCGAGACTGTCATCACCGAGGAGATGATACCTGAGATTCTGGAAAGTGGAGCTCAGAGCATTCTCCTGCACAAGGATGCCGAAGCCGGTAACAAGTATTCTATCATCTTCAACACTTTGGCCAAAGACCCCTCTAACTCTGAGAAGGAGGCCGTGCTCTACATCTATCGCCAGCTGCGTAATGCTGACCCTGCCGATGATGCCAGTGCCAAGGAAGTATTCCAGAATCTGTTCTTCTCTGACAAGCGTTACGACTTGGGCGAGGTGGGCCGCTATCGTATCAACAAGAAGTTGGGCCTGAACACCGAGTCTGATGTCCGCGTGCTTACCAAGGAAGATATCATCGAGATTATCAAATATCTCATCCAGCTCGTCAACTCCAATGCTACCGTTGACGATATCGACCACCTGAGCAACCGCCGTGTACGCACGGTAGGCGAGCAGTTGGCCAACCAGTTCTCTATCGGTCTTGCCCGTATGGCCCGTTCCATCCGTGAACGCATGAACGTTCGCGACAATGAGGTGTTTACTCCTACCGACCTGATTAACGCCAAGACCATCTCGAGCGTTATCAATTCATTCTTCGGTACCAACCCTCTGAGCCAGTTCATGGACCAGACCAACCCCCTTGCCGAGGTTACCCACAAGCGTCGTCTTTCGGCCCTTGGTCCTGGCGGTCTTTCTCGTGAGCGTGCCGGTTTCGAGGTTCGAGACGTACACTATACTCACTACGGCCGTCTGTGTCCTATCGAGAGTCCTGAAGGTCCTAACATCGGTCTTATTTCATCACTCTGTCTGTATGCCAAGATTAACGACCTCGGCTTCATCGTTACACCTTACCGTAAGATTGTTGACGGCAAGGCAGACATGGACAACAAGGACGTGGTATACCTTACCGCAGAGGAGGAGGAGGCCAAGATTATCGGTCAGGGCAATGCGCCCCTTACTCCCGAGGGCAACTTCATCCGCAAGGTTGTAAAGTGCCGTCAGGATGCCGACTATCCAGTAGTTGCTCCTACCCAGGTAGATTACATGGACGTTGCTCCCCAGCAGATTGCTTCTGTTTCAGCAGGTCTTATTCCTTTCCTCGAGCACGATGACGGTCACCGTGCGCTGATGGGATGTAACATGATGCGCCAGGCAGTGCCATTGCTCCACAACGATGCACCTATCGTAGGTACCGGTCTGGAGAAGAAGGTCTGCGAGGACTCGCGCACCATGATTACCGCCGAGGGCGACGGTGTCATCGAGTATGTTGACGCCACCACCATCCGTATTCTCTACGACCGCACCGAGGAGGAAGACTTTGTCAGCTTCGAGCCTGCTCTCAAGGAGTATCGCATTCCCAAGTTCCGTCGTACCAACCAGAATATGACCATCGACCTTCGTCCTATCTGCGACAAGGGTCAGCGTGTGAAAGCCGGTGATATCCTCACCGAGGGTTATGCCACCGAGAACGGTGAGCTGGCCTTGGGTCGCAACCTGCTCGTAGCCTACGTGCCATGGAAGGGTTACAACTATGAGGACGCCGTCGTTATCTCTGAGCGCCTGGTAAGTGAGGATGTGCTCACTTCCGTACATGTCGACGAGTATTCACTCGACGTGCGTGAGACCAAGCGTGGTGTGGAAGAGTTTACCTCTGATATCCCCAATGTGAGCGAAGAGGCTACCAAGGACCTTGACGAGAACGGTGTTATCCGCGTCGGAGCCCGCGTAGAGCCAGGCGATGTACTCATCGGTAAGATTTCGCCCAAGGGCGAGAGCGACCCCTCACCCGAGGAGAAGCTGCTGCGCGCCATCTTCGGCGACAAGGCCGGCGATGTGAAGGACTCTTCACTCAAGGCCAATCCATCACTCAGCGGTGTGGTTATCGACAAGAAGCTCTTCTCTCGTGCCATCAAGACTCGTGAGTCCAAGAAGCAGGACAAGATTGTTCTGGCCAAGATTGACGAGGAATACGAGGCAAAGAATGAGGACCTGAAGGATATCCTCGTTGACAAGCTCCTTGAACTCACCGAAGACAAGAAGTGTGAGGGTATCAAGGACTATACCGGTGCCGAAATCATTTCCAAGGGTTCTACCTTCACCGCTACTGCGCTGAAGAACCTCGAGTACGACGGCATCCAGAGCAATGGCTGGACTGGCGACGAGCATACCGACGGCCTTATCCAGAAGCTCATCATGAACTATATCCGCAAGTACAAGCAGCTCGATGCCGAGCTGAAACGCCGCAAGTTTGCCATCACCATTGGCGACGAGCTGCCTTCAGGCATCCTGCAGATGGCCAAGGTCTATATCGCCAAGAAGCGTAAGATTCAGGTGGGCGACAAGCTCGCCGGTCGTCACGGTAACAAGGGTATCGTTTCCAAGGTCGTACGTGCCGAGGATATGCCTTTCCTCGAGGACGGACGTCCTGTAGACCTGGTGCTCAACCCTATGGGTGTGCCCTCTCGTATGAACCTCGGTCAGATCTTCGAGGCCATCCTCGGTGCTGCCGGTAAGAAGCTCGGTGTCAAGTTTGCCACTCCTATCTTCGACGGTGCCAAGCTCAACGACCTCTCCGAGTGGACCGACAAGGCAGGTCTGCCCCGCCTCTGCTCTACCTATATATATGATGGTGAGACCGGCGAGAAGTTCGACCAGCCCGCTACCATCGGTATGACCTACTTCTTGAAGCTCGGCCACATGGTAGAAGACAAGATGCACGCTCGTTCTATCGGTCCGTACAGCTTGATTACCCAGCAGCCACTCGGTGGTAAAGCCCAGTTTGGTGGTCAGCGTTTCGGAGAGATGGAGGTTTGGGCTCTTGAGGCATTCGGTGCAAGCCATGTGCTCCAGGAGATTCTGACCATCAAGAGTGATGACGTCGTAGGACGTTCCAAGGCTTACGAGGCTATCGTCAAGGGCGATGCCATGCCTACTCCCGGTATCCCCGAGTCACTCAACGTACTTCTCCACGAACTCCGTGGTCTTGGTTTGAGTATCAAACTTGATTAAACGAGAACCCTTAATTATTTCAAGACAATGGCTTTTAAGAAAGATACAAAAATAAAGAATAATTTTACGAAGATTACCATCGGATTGGCTTCTCCCGAAGAAATCCTGGAAAATTCGTTTGGCGAGGTTACCAAACCAGAGACGATTAACTATCGTACCTATAAGCCAGAGCGTGACGGACTCTTCTGCGAGCGCATCTTCGGTCCTACCAAGGACTATGAGTGCGCCTGCGGCAAGTACAAGCGCATACGCTACAAGGGTATCGTCTGCGACCGATGCGGTGTCGAGGTTACCGAGGAGAAGGTACGCCGCGAGCGCTCAGGTCATATAGAACTGGTAGTGCCCATCGCACATATCTGGTATTTCCGTTCACTGCCCAACAAGATTGGCTATCTGCTCGGAATGCCTACCAAGAAGCTCGACGCTGTGGTCTACTACGAGAAGTATATCGTCATCAAGCCCGGAGCCTTTGAGGGCCGCACCGACAAGGACGGACTCGAGATCAACGGTTCTCACCGCATGGACCTTCTCACCGAAGACGAGTATCTGAATATTCTCGATACCCAGCTCGACCCCAACAACCAGCTCCTCCCCGACGATGATCCCAACAAGTTCATCGCCAAGATGGGTGCCGAGGCTATCCGCGACCTCCTTACCGACCTCGACCTCGACTCTATCTCTTACGAGCTGCGCGACCGAGCCAACAATGACTCCAGCCAGCAGCGCAAGACCGAGGCTCTGAAGCGCCTGCAGGTTGTCGAGGCTTTCCGCTCGTCCAAGGAGGTCAATAAGCCCGAGTGGATGATTATGAAGATACTTCCCGTCATCCCCCCCGAGCTTCGTCCGCTCGTACCCCTCGACGGTGGCCGCTTTGCCACATCCGACCTCAACGACCTCTACCGTCGTGTCATCATCCGCAACAACCGTCTGAAGAGACTCGTCGAAATCAAGGCTCCCGAGGTGATTCTCCGCAACGAGAAGCGTATGCTCCAGGAGGCTGTCGACTCACTCTTCGACAACTCTCGCAAGGCCAGTGCCGTGAAGAGCGAGAGCAATCGTCCGCTCAAGTCACTCTCCGACTCACTCAAGGGTAAGCAGGGTCGCTTCCGTCAGAACCTTCTCGGTAAGCGTGTCGACTATTCAGCGCGTTCGGTTATCGTTGTCGGCCCTGAACTCAAGATGGGAGAGTGCGGTCTGCCCAAGCTGATGGCTGCCGAGCTCTACAAACCATTCATCATCCGCAAACTCATCGAGCGTGGCATTGTCAAGACTGTCAAGAGCGCCAAGAAGATAGTAGACCGTCGTGAGCCCGTCATCTGGGACATCCTCGAGAATGTCATGAAGGGTCACCCCGTGCTCCTCAACCGTGCTCCTACTCTGCACCGTCTGGGTATCCAGGCCTTCCAACCCAAGCTCATCGAGGGCAAAGCCATCCAGCTCCACCCGCTGGCATGTACTGCGTTCAATGCCGACTTCGACGGTGACCAGATGGCTGTCCACCTTCCCTTGAGCAACGAGGCTGTACTCGAGGCACAGATACTGATGCTCCAGAGCCACAATATCCTCAACCCTGCCAACGGTGCTCCTATCACTGTGCCCTCTCAGGACATGGTGCTCGGTCTCTACTATATCACCAAGCTCCGTCCCGGAGCCAAGGGCGAGGGTCTGAGCTTCTACGGTCCCGAAGAGGCCATCATCGCCTACAACGACGGCAAGTGCGACCTCCACGCTCCTGTCAAGGTGCTCGTCGACGATATCGTTGAGGGTCAGCCCGTCAAGCATATTGTCGAGACCTCTGTTGGCCGCGTGGTAGTCAATCAGATTATCCCCGATGAACTGGGCTTCGTCAATGAAATCATCTCCAAGAAGTCACTCCGTGGCATCATCGCCCGCGTTATCAAGGCAGTCGGTATGGCTCGCGCCTGCGCCTTCCTTGACGGCATCAAGAACCTGGGTTACCACATGTCTTATGTAGCCGGTCTGTCGTTCAACCTCGACGATATCATCATCCCTGTTGAGAAGGAAGCTATCGTAGAGAAGGGACAGCGTGAGGTCGAGGAGATTACCAACAACTATAATATGGGTTTCATCACCGACAACGAGCGTTACAACCAGGTTATCGATGCCTGGACCCACGTCAACGACGAGTTGGGTGATGTCCTGATGAAGGAAATGACCGAAGCCGACCAGGGCTTCAACGCCGTATACATGATGCTCGACTCCGGAGCCCGTGGTTCTCAGGACCAGATCAAGCAGCTCTCCGGTATGCGTGGTCTGATGGCCAAGCCCCAGAAGGCCGGTGCCGAGGGCGCTCAGATTATTGAGAATCCTATCCTCTCCAACTTCAAGGAGGGTATGTCTGTGCTCGAGTACTTCATCGCTTCCCACGGTGCCCGTAAGGGTCTTGCCGATACCGCTATGAAGACTGCCGACGCCGGTTACCTTACCCGTCGTCTCGTCGACGTGTCCCACGATGTCATCATTACCCAGGAAGACTGCGGTACACTGCGTGGCCTCGAGTGCCGTGCGCTCAAGAATGGCGACGAGATTGTATCTTCTCTCGGCGAGCGCATCCTCGGCCGTGTGTCAGTCCATGACATCATCCATCCCACCACTGGCGAGCTCATCTGCGCCGCCGGTGAGGAAATCAATGAGGAGAAGGCCGACATCATCGAGAAGTCACCCATCGAGATGGTAGAAATCCGCTCCGTACTTACCTGTGAGAGCAAGCGCGGTATCTGTGCCAAGTGCTATGGCCGCAACCTCGCCACCTCGCGTATGGTACAGCTGGGCGAAGCTGCCGGTGTCATCGCCGCTCAGGCCATCGGTGAGCCTGGTACACAGCTTACACTGCGTACATTCCACGCCGGTGGTGTGGCTGGGAATGCAGCAGCCAATGCAAGCATCGTAGCAAAGAATGATGCAAAGATAGAGTTCGACGAACTCCGTACCGTACCATACGTAGAGCGCCAGCCGGATGAGACAGAAATCAACTGTGAGATGGTTGTCAGCCGTCTTGCCGAGATTCGTTTCGTTGACCCGAACACCAATATCGTGCTTTCTACAATGAACGTTCCATACGGTAGTTCACTCTATTTCAAGCATGGCGATAAGGTGAAGAAGGGCGACCTCATTGCTAAATGGGATCCGTTCAATGCTGTTATCGTCAGTGAATATGCCGGTGTTGTACGCTTCCACGACGTTGTCGATGGTGTAACTTACCGTTCTGAGACTGATGATGCTACCGGACTTGAGGAGCGTATCATTACTGATTCTAAAGATAAGTCGCGCGTTCCTACTTGCGACATCGTTCGTGAAGGTGCAAGAAAGAACCGTGAGACTGGCCGATATAATCCTGAAGACGTGCTCGGAACGTACATATTCCCTGTGGGAGGACACATTGAGCAGCGTATTCAGGAAGGCGCTAAGATTGCTACCGGTACAACCCTTGTGAAAATTCCACGTGCTATGGGTGGTGCAGGAGATATTACCGGTGGTCTTCCACGTGTAACCGAGCTCTTCGAGGCACGTAATCCATCTAACCCAGCAGTCGTTTCTGAAATCGACGGTGAGGTAATGATGGGACGTGTTAAGCGTGGTAATCGTGAGATCATCGTAACTTCAAAGACTGGCGAGCAACGCAAATACCTTGTATCGCTTTCTAAGCAGATTCTTGTTCAGGAACACGATGCCGTTCGCGCAGGTACACCGCTTTCTGATGGTGTCATCACTCCGGCCGACATTCTTGCTATTAAGGGTCCTACCGCAGTACAGGAGTATATTGTAAATGAGGTTCAGGACGTCTATCGTTTGCAGGGCGTGAAGATCAACGACAAGCACTTCGAGATTATCGTGCGCCAGATGATGCGTAAGGTTGTCATCAATGATCCGGGCGACACGACATTCCTGGAACAGGAAATCGTTGACAAGCTTGACTTCGCAGAGGAGAACGACCGCATCTGGGGTAAGAAAGTCATTACCGATCCGGGCGACTCAGAGACCTGTTATAAGGGCCAGATTATTTCAGCTCGCAAGTTGCGCGATGAGAACTCTACTTTAAAGCGTCGCGATATGAAACTCATACAGGTGCGTGATGCAGTTCCTGCAACATCTACACAGATACTTCAGGGTATCACCCGTGCAGCACTTCAGACCAAGAGCTTCATGTCAGCCGCATCATTCCAGGAGACAACAAAGGTGCTCAACGATGCTGCTATCCGTGGAAAGGTTGATCGTCTTGAGGGAATGAAGGAGAATGTGATTTGCGGACACCTCATTCCTGCCGGTACCGGACTTCGTAAGTGGGATAAGGTGATTGTTGGTTCACGCGATGAGTATGAGCGTATGCAGGCAAACAAGAAGAATGTTCTCGACTTCAGCGAGAATGAAGTAAAGGAATAACCAAATACTTTCAAGCATTTAAAAAGACTGCAATCCGTAATGGGTTGCAGTCTTTTTTGTATATAGGCTGCCGCTATTTCTGAGCTGAGTCTTTATAAAAATCAGATATTTCATTCTCAAATGGAAAAAAAGTCATATCTTTGTGTTATGATAAAGAACTCAAGATACGACTATAAATTAGCAATTTCTCTGTTGGTTTCCATTGCAATGGCGTGCTTGGTTGGGTGTGACAAACCGTCTGACAAGCTCGATACGGCATACCGTATGATAAATGAGCGGCCAGATAGCGCGTATTCTGTTTTGCAGGATATAGATTATGACGATCTTACGGCAGATTCGCTAAAAGCAAAGTATATATTAACCAGGGCATGGGCAAATACCCGTGTGGGGCGTTCGCTCATCACCGACACTTTGTTGGATAAAGCAGCCACATACTTCATATCGGCTGGCGACACGGCAAACTGGGTGATTGCGTCCCACTTGCAGTCTGGACATGAATTTATGAAAGGCGATACCGAAGCCGCATTACGGACTCTTGAGGATTTGCTCCCACATATCAAGAATCCCAAACTGCATTGGGACACCTACATACATCTGCTTGAATTATCTATCGGCAGCCAGAAATATGAGCGTGCATACGGCTATGCCGACTGGTTGCTGAGACATACCAACGTGCCAGAAGAGACTCTGAAGTTTGCCACAGCCAAAAGTGTCGCCCTCTATCAGCAAGGTCGTTTCAAGCAGGCACTTGCCGATCTCGACAGTATCATAGCCACAGGAGTAGTGGAGAAGGTGCCTCCGAAGGTATCCGCAGATTTCTACTGCGACTATGCCGAGATACTCGACGGAGCCGGATATTCCTCACGTGCAGTCTCCGTTATTGACAGCCTAAACCGTAACGGAGTTCCGACAGACAACGTCGAGGATGTGTGCCGGAAGGTCTCTCTTGCCCAGTTCTATGCCAATTCGGGCAATACGGATAAGGCGAAGGAATTGCTTGGCAGTATAAAACACGAAGGTACGCAATCGGTATTCGAAGTCTACGCGTCCATTGCGATGCTGAAATCAGCGTTACAGTTCAAGGACACGGGGCATTTCCCTTCGGAACTGATGCACGAAGTCACCAAAACCATGCAGCACAGCTATCAGTTTGCCCAGTTCGACAGGCAGACAGCCCTGGAAACGGTGATAGAACTCAACGATGACAACTACGAGTTGAAGCTGCAACGGCAACGTCTTTGGCTGCTCATCTCCTGCATTTCCCTTTTGCTGCTTGCCGGCGGTGTGGCCGTTTACTTGTTGCTTAGCCGTAGAAAACAGAGGTTGATAGATGCCGAGGAGCGTGCCGAGACACTGGAGCGGATGCTGAAAGACTATGAGAAAGACACCGACGAAAAAGACAGTCCGTCCGATAGCGAGAAGCTTAAAGCCTCCCTGCTCCGCCAGCTCGGCATATTCAAGACCTTTGCCAGCACCCCGAACCCACAGAGCCGCGATGCCCTAAGGAAGATATCCGCCATAGGCAAGGGCGAAGCCACGATAGAATCACTGGTCGACTGGCAGGAATTCTATTCTATGATAGACAATCTGTTTGACGGTTTCCACACAAAACTCGTTACAAACTATCCCAATATGTTCAATGACAAAGAGCAACAGATAATCGTGTTGCTTAAAGCCGGGTTCTCCACAAAGGAGATTAGCGTCCTCACCGAGCAGTCGTCAGCTACGATATACACTCGCAAATCGGTCATCAGAAAGAAGCTCGCGACACCCGAAGACGGTGATTTTACAGCCCAGTTGGACGCTCAATTCGGCACTGTCTGAATCCATTTAGATTCTCAAAGGCCTCGTTTAGATTTTTAATACGTTCACCCCTTGATAGTCAGTGTGTTACGCTCTGGCCGTTCAGACTTTTTATCTGCTCGTTTAGTAGGCAAAAAGCACCTTTTCGCACTAACTTTGCAATGTCGGAACAACCATATTCCGCATCAGAGTTATACATTGATTTTAAGAGAAATTATTATGACAGAACGTATGAAAACCATTACAATTATCTTGCTCGCCATCGCAGCGGTCTTACCGGCGGCGGCACAAACGGGCACCGTCCCCGTAGACAGCGTAACCTATACACTCGGCGAAGTGGTGGTAAAAGCCAATCCGCGCGTGACATCCCTTAAAGGCGATGCCTTGCTGACCCGCGTCACCGGCACCCTGCTTGAGCACGCAGGCACAGCCAACGATGTGCTGACACAGGTGCCGATGGTGCTCGGTTCCGACGGCAACTTCGAGGTCTTGGGGAAGGGAAGTCCGGCTATATATGTCAACGGAAGGCTGTTGCAGGATGTGTCGGAGCTGGCGCAAATCAGTTCCGCCAATATCAAGACCGTCGAAGTGCAGACCAATCCGGGCGCAAAATACAGTGCTGCGGTAAAGTCTGTGATAAACATCACCCTGAAAGCACCGCAAGGTGACGGGGTAAGCGGACTTGTACGTGTGCAGGGAGCGGTGCAGAAATATTTCCGAACTATGGACCAAATGAACCTGAAGTACCGCACCGGCGGACTCGAAGTGTTCGGAAACTTCGGTTATATGGATGGCAGACACGAGGCCGCGAGTACCATCGATATGCAGACCCGAGCCTCCGTTCTTTGGAATCAGATTATGGAACAGAACGGAAAGGCTAAGGTTCAGGACTTTTATGCCAAAGCGGGCTTCTCCTATCTGTTCAATTCCCACCACTCCATTGGCGCGTACTACACAAACGGATTCAAGAAAACCGATGCCCATAACTACGGCTTCAGCAGAATACTTGCCGGCGGAACGCCATACGACGAACTATCTGTCGATATACATCAGAAGGGTGATGTAACGCCGAAACACCACGCCAATATGTATTATAACGGCACCATCGGAAAACTTGGCATCGATTTCAACATGGACTATATGTGGCAGAAGGATAACTCCAACCTGCTGAATGACGAGGCAAGCGGTAACTTTGATGATGCGCGTGTGGCTTCCTCCACCCTGAACCACAGCCGCCTGTTTGCCGAAAAGCTCGTGCTCAGCTATCCCGTATGGAAGGGTAGCGTAGAGTTTGGCAATGAATACACATCGTCGCGGTTTGCCACTGACTATACAACAAACGCTTCCCAGCTTACAAGTGCCGACTCGCGTGTCGACGAGAGCAATATTGCCGGATTCGTGCAGCTCGCCCAACGCTTCGGTATATGGAATGTCGGAGCCGGTCTGCGTTATGAGCACGTCGCCTTCAAGTATCTCGAGAACGGGCAGAAACGCGATGACATGAGTCGCAGCTACAACAATCTGTTCCCCTCGCTTTCCGTATCCACTATGATAAAGAAGGTGCAACTGGCTCTTAGCTACACGCACAAGACTCAGCGACCGAGCTACAATTCACTTGACGGAACCATTGACTATATCAACCGTTTCACCTTCGAGGGCGGCAATCCGTATCTGAAGCCGGAGAAAATACACGACATACAACTGTCGGCGGTATGGAGTCATTTCTTCACTCAGATATCCTATAGCTATAAGAAAGACCCGATTCTCAATACCACCATACCATACGGCGACTACGGCGAGGTAGTGCTCATAGTGAAGGATAACTTTCCGAAGATGCAGCAACTTGTGGCTTTCTTGGGCGGACAGTTTCGGTTTGGCATCTGGCAGCCCAAGGTCAACGTGGGCATAATAAAGCAATGGCTTACCATCGACTATAACGGCGGGCGCAAGAGCCTTGACAATCCGATAGGACTCGTGCAGTTTCAAAACGCCATCCATTTGCCCTATGACATCTGGCTGAACGTAGATATGCAGTGGATGAGTGCCGGAAACAGTGATAATGCTAAGGTGACATCATCGTCATACCTGAACGCCAAGCTCTACAAGGCGTTCCAGAAGAACCGTTTCAGCATTACCCTCGAAGCCAATGACATATTCAATAAGAACATGAAGGACTTCACTTTCTACAACAAGGATGTTACTATTTTCAAGTCGAACCATGTCACCTGCCGTGCGTTCCTGCTGACCCTGCAATATAATTTCAACACTACGCGCGACCGCTATAAGGGAAAAGGAGCCGGACAGAACGAGCTTAACCGCTTCTGAAATCTTTTCGCTTTTGTTACAAAGGCTCTGTAATCAGATTACAAGTGCTTTGTAATCAATCAGCCTGTATCTTCCGTACAGCAAATTTACGTTAAACACGGTTAAATAATGCGCCCGTTTTATTCCCAAACAGGAAGAAATGCATATATTTGCGATATCGAATTGATATCAAATAATTAATAATTACATAGTATGGAGAATAAAGAATTTAAGTATGCAGGCAAGACTTTGAATGGCATTGAGATGTTGATAGTCTCGCTTCTTGGTATTTTGGGTGGAATCGGCGTTTTTGTTGGCGGCTGCATTGCCGTGGAAGATAATACATTCTTGGGCGTTTCCCTGATAGCTCTCGGTCTGATAATATTTATATTGGGCATTATCAGTTGTTGCGGTCTGATGCTTGTAGAGCCGGGGCAGGCACGCGTGCTGCTCTTCTTCGGAAAGTATAGAGGCACATTCACCGAGCCGGGCTACTATTGGATAAACCCGTTCATGACGGCGAAGAAACTCTCGCTGCGTGTCAGAAACCTTGATGCCGAGCCTATCAAGGTGAACGACAAGACCGGAAACCCGATAATGATTGGTCTTGTGTTAGTGTGGAGACTTAAGGATACCTACAAGGCAATCTTCGATATCGACACGCAGACAATGGCCGAAGGACAGGGCGGACAGAATGTCGTGACGTCGGCGGCTCAGATAATGAACACGTTAGGCCGCTTCGTGAGCATTCAGGCAGACGCCGCTCTGCGTCAGGTTGCGGGCGAGTATGCCTACGATGTAGAGGACAACAATTCAAGCGAGATTACCCTGCGCGATGGTAGCGACGAGATAAATAAGGTGCTTGAGGATCGCATCGACGAGCGTTTGGCTATGGCGGGCATTGAGGTTGTCGAGGCTCGTATCAACTATTTGGCATACGCTCCGGAGATTGCAGCTGTGATGTTGCGCCGTCAGCAGGCTTCTGCCATTATCTCGGCTCGCGAAAAGATTGTCGAGGGTGCAGTCTCAATGGTAAAGATGGCACTGCAAAAACTCAGCGAAGAGAATGTGGTGGAGCTGGATGAGGAAAAGAAAGCTGCAATGGTTAGCAACCTCCTTGTGGTGCTTTGCGGTGACGATTCGGCTCAGCCCGTTGTCAATGCCGGGACATTGAACCATTAATATATGATATTGAAGCCGGTGTTATATTCCCAAAGAATTTAAGCTATGGCGAAGAAAGAATCTGTTAATAAGAGTTTCATCTTGCGTATCGACTCGGATATGATGAATGCCATTGAGGCGTGGGCTGCGGACGAGTTTCGTTCCACCAACGGACAGCTTCAGTGGATTATCGCCGAGGCGTTGCGCAAGGCCGGACGTTTGCCCAAGAAGCGCAAGCCTCCTAAGTCTGACGATGAGGCTTGATGCAGCTTATGCAAAAATGGCTTCCATAGGATTGTTATATGTCCTTTGGAAGCCGTTTTTGTTGTTTGTCGGTAATAGGGACTCATCCGATAAATACAGGGGGCAACCTATTTCTGTCGAACAGCATAGTACTATGGCGCAGTACTTGAGTAATTCGGGTGTAGTACTTGAGTAATTCGGGTGTAGTACTCGAGTAATTCGGGTGTAGTACTCGAGTAATCGGGGCTTGAATACTCAAGTAATTTGGGCGTAGTACTCGAGTAATTCAGCCTTAAATACTCTGATTAGATGATATTGTAATAAGTTTGAAAATCGTTTTATTCTTTTTGTTGTAGATTAATTTGGCACCGAACTGTTTCGGTGCGGTAGCAGGTTTCTTTAATACAGACTTGTTGCTGCTTATGAAAGAGAAGAAAGGAGGCGTCCTTTGCATAATCCGAATCCCGTGAGGGATGTATAAGGAATATGCGGTAGAATATTGGAATTCAGGATAACTAAAAAGCCGTGATTCAAGTGCTATTACAGCAGTGAATCACGGCTTTTATAATTTTGAATTTGTATGATTCTCGTTGACTCTTTAAAATGTCGGCACAAGAGTCAACGGTAGCTATTTTTTTATGTAAATGTTTGGCAGGCTGATATTTTATGTTTATTGTTGTAAACAACTAAATTATTTTAATAATGTTTTCTATGAACGGAACTTTTGACAGATATGTTCTCGCCCGTTGTGGAATGAAACCTGCAACGTGTATGTTTGGGTATGCCGTTCTACCCCCCCTAATGGCTTTCGCATAAGCAAAAGACTGTATGATTGTTACATAGCGTATGTCGGATGGATGTGCAAACCGTCCGGCAGGGACTGTTGTGTCCTGTCATCTGAAAATGAGTGTGAACGTTGGCGTGACTTCTCCTTCATACGTGATTGCCGACGATATGGTGAGAATCATCACTGTCCCAGTTCCTTATCAGAATGGGAGCATTGAAGACCCGGATACACCACCCACACCGGAAGCGAAACTGCTGAAGGGCATAGGTAATAAAGTCGCGTTTAAGTATGACAGCGATGGTCATATCATTGCTTTCTCGCAGGAATGGTATTCCAATGGTGTGCATAGCAGTACCGTTGAAGTGGTGATAAAATGGACTAACGGCAACATCGCCAACTATGAGTCGGTCGTTTATCGTCCGGACGGGACAATCTATTCGCAGGAGATTGGCATCCCTTATATATATAGTTACTATTGATTCCTTTTGCAAGAGGAATGCGATAATTGGCTAAATGCAAAAACAAAATAATCAAAAGGGCTGATACCTCGTGAGAAGTGTCAGCCCTGATTCGTATTTGTTCACAAAAGTCTTACCGTACAGCAATATAAAAACGGCTTCTATGGAGTGATTTCCGATAGAAGCCGTTTGTTGTTACGCTTGATATGCGTCTTATTCCTTTGTGGCGATAGCCTGCTTGATGAGAATCTCAAGCTCTTCGCACAACTCAGGATTGTCTTTGAGCAATGCCTTTGTGGCATCTCGGCCCTGAGCCAAACGCGAATTCTTGTAAGAGAACCATGAGCCGCTTTTCTGGATAATGCCGTATTCTACACCGAGGTCTAACAGCTCGCCTATCTTTGAGATGCCTTCACCGAATGTAATCTCGAACTCGGCCTTGCGGAATGGCGGAGCAACCTTGTTCTTCACGATTTTTACGCGCACTTGGTTACCAATAACTTGGTCGCCGTCCTTGATGGATGTTACGCGGCGGATGTCAAGGCGCACGCTGCTGTAGAACTTCAACGCGTTACCGCCCGTTGTCGTTTCCGGGTTGCCGAACATCACACCGATTTTCTCGCGCAACTGGTTGATGAAGATGCACGTGGTGTTTGTCTTGCTCACCGTTGATGTCAGCTTGCGCAGGGCCTGACTCATGAGACGAGCCTGCAGTCCCACGGCGTTGTCACCCATGTCGCCCTCAATCTCCTTCTTCGGCGTAAGGGCAGCCACAGAGTCGATGACGATAATGTCGATGGCGCTCGAACGAATCAGTTGGTCGGCAATTTCAAGAGCCTGCTCACCGTTGTCAGGCTGCGAAATCCACAGATTGTCAACGTCTACGCCGAGCTTTGCTGCATAAAAACGGTCGAAAGCGTGTTCCGCGTCGATAAACGCTGCGATGCCGCCAGCCTTCTGAGCTTCGGCAATAGCGTGTATGGCGAGCGTTGTCTTACCCGAGCTTTCCGGACCGTAAATCTCTATTATTCGTCCACGCGGATAGCCACCTACGCCTAAGGCTACATCCAATCCGATGCTACCCGTAGGTATCACCTCGATATTCTCTATCTGTTCTTCGCCGAGTTTCATTATCGAGCCTTTGCCGAAGTCCTTTTCTATCTTTGCCATTGCGGCCTGCAAGGCTTTCAGTTTGCCTTCCTGCGGGCTCAATGCCTCTTCTTCTTTCTTTGCCATTGTTTGTCTGTTTTAGAGGTAAGAGGTAAGGGGTGAGAGGTAAGAGAATACCTTTGATAATTATGTTCTCTCGAAATGGTAATCTCTTTGCTTTGCCCTTCGTTTCTTACCAGAGTTATTATTAATTGTTATTGTTTTTTTCTTCAAACGTTCTCCTAAGACCTGTCAGCATCTTTGAAATCTCTTTTATGTTTCCTTCTTGGATTGTTAGTTCATTTGCAGATATATAGTTTAATGATTCTGCGATTTCCAACTGGCACATCACTTCCATTAAAGAACCCAATGAAAATTCCAAATGATGAATTCTTTCTTTTATAGAAAAACGCCCCATTCCTTCTGCAATATTGGATGGTATGGATACGGCTGCTCTTTGTATTTGGTTTGTTAGTCCAAATTGTTCACTTGCTGGGAACTTCTTAGAGATACTGTAAATGTCAATAACCAATTGCTTGGAAAGGTGGTAGACGTTTAATTTCCTATAATAAAAGTCGTCCATATCTTTTATGTTTTGTAATGAGTTTCTCCGAGCTAAGGGTAATCTCTTACCTCTCACTCCTTACCTCTTACCTCTCAATATTACAATTCCAAGTCCCCGCCGAACTCCTCATGCCATGGCAGCCCCTGGATGTTGAGCTGTTCCATGAATGGATCCGGGTCGAAGTCCTCGACGTTCCATACTCCAGGTTTGCGCCAGAGCCCTTTGAAGAACATCATCGCGCCTATCATCGCAGGCACACCCGTGGTGTAGCTCACACCCTGCATACCCGTCTCGTTGTAAGCGTCCTGATGCTTGCAGTTGTTATATACGTAGTAAGTCTGCTCCTTGCCGTCTTTCACGCCTCTGATGCGGCAGCCTATGCTCGTCTCGCCGTCGTAGTTCTCGCCCAAGTCCTGCGGATTCGGCAGCACGGCCTTGAGGAATTGCAGCGGAACGATTTTTACTTTCGTTGTCTTTCCACTGCCATCTGCCAGCGGAGCCTCGTATTCCATCTCATCGATGCGCGACATTCCGATGTTCTGTATCACGTCCAAGTAGGTCAGATATTGCTGTCCGAAGGTCATCCAGAAGCGAGCCTGCTTTATCGTAGGATAATTCTTCACGAGACTCTCCAGCTCTTCGTGGTGCATCAGATAGCTTTCGCGCGGGCCGATGTTAGGGTAGGTGAGAGCCTTGTGAACCTCTAACGGCTCAGTCTCAATCCATTCGCCGTCCTTGTAATACAGACCTTTCTGCGTAATCTCACGAATGTTGATTTCCGGGTTGAAGTTTGTTGCGAACGCCTTGTGATGGTTTCCCGCGTTGCAGTCAACAATGTCAAGATAGTGAATCTCGTCGAAATGATGCTTGGCAGCGTATGCCGTGTATATGCCCGACACACCTGGGTCGAAGCCGCAACCCAGTATGGCGGTCAGTCCGGCCTGCTCGAAACGCTCCTTGTATGCCCACTGCCAACTGTATTCGAAGTGTGCCTCGTCCTTAGGCTCATAGTTTGCCGTATCGAGATAGTTCACTCCGCATGCCAGACAAGCGTCCATTATCGTCAGGTCCTGATAAGGCAGGGCGAGGTTTACGACCAGTTCCGGCTTGAAGTCGTTGAACAGAGCCTTCAACTGCTCCACATCGTCGGCATCCACCTGTGCCGTCTTGATGTCCATATCAATACCCGAAGCGTGTATCGCCTCTACTATCTTGTCGCATTTTTCCTTTCTGCGACTTGCAATCATGAATTCACCGAATACGTCGGCGTTCTGCGCAATCTTGAATGCGGCTACCGTAGCTACGCCACCTGCGCCAATCATTAAAATCTTTCCCATATTTCGTTTTATTTGTTTGTTTCTCGTTTCTTATCGGGCGTTACGGGGAGTTATAGGAAAAGACTCGAAGAGAATAAGACTTTTCTCCATCCTCAATCCGTCATCCTCACTCCTCCATCCTCACACCATTTGCATCTCCTCCCGTGGGGAGGTCGGGTGGGGCTTTCTATCTTATCTCTTCAGCCCTTATTCCCAACGCACTCATCAGCGAATAGCCCAAAATCTCCTGCCGGAAGTTGCCTCCCTGCATCGGCTGCATGGCAAATACCGTGATTCGTTTGTTCTCGTCGTCCACCTTGCGCAGTTCGTTCCTCACACTGTCGTAGTCGCGCTCAGCGTTCGGTATCACCATTATGCGTTTCACGTCTTTCTGCGCACACACCATACTCAGTACGTCGAGGAAGAAATCCGTGCCGCTCACCATGTCTTCTACGGGCAGCGAACTGATAATGAATTCCCCCAGATTGTCCTTGAACGCCTTACCGTTCAGCTCCACCTCATAGTCAGACGGCTTGAAGTTATCCATCTTCCGGTTGCTCTTCTCATGCACCAGCACCACCTGTGTCTCATGTTCCCCCTCGCGCAGTCCGCCGTCAAGAGCCACGCAGTCAATCCACCTCGCCATGTCTGCCGGCGGTATTCTCCTGCCAATCATGCGTTCAAAGTTCACAATCAGGCCGAACGCCACCTTGTCGATATAGTCGGCATCGGCAATAATGACGTTCTCGCTCCATTTCACGTTCTGCATATTTACGTTTTCCATACGTGCAAATTTATATCTTTTTTTTCTATTATAAGACGAGTCCGTGAAGAAAATTGAGGACAATTTTATATAGCCTTATTATCCCGCATCAGCCAATCACGTATGTGTAGGCATTTTATTCCCTGATAGTCATTGTTCGCAGCCATTGAGTCCATACAAATAACCACCTTCGGATAGTCGTCTTTTATCATGCGGAGATTACTGAATTCACGGTCTATCGTTTCCTGCGTAGTCAGAAGATAGCATACCTGTACGTATATCCGCCTGCCTTCTTTCTCGGCAACGAAGTCAATTTCTCTGTTCCTCAACTGCCCCACGGTTACGTTATATCCGTTGTTCCGCAAGTTAAGATAAACGACATTCTCGAGCAGTTTCTCTATGTCGTTGCGGAGGTTTATGCCCACAAGAGCGTTTCTCAGCCCGATATCTTCGAAGTAGTATTTCTCGTTGGTCTCGAATAGTCTCTTGCCATGAATGTCGAATCTGTTGGCGCGGTTTATTATATACGCGTTACAAAGAAATTCAAGATAATTGGATGTCAGGGTGGGAGATATGGTTATTTGTTGCGAACGCATGAATTTACTGATACTGTTGGCTGATATGTTCTTGCCGATATTGTCGCTTATAAACTTCACCAAGTCTGTCAGAAATCTTACGTTGCGTATGTTTTCTCGGCTGATTACGTCCTTCATGACCACCGTATTATATATGTCACCAAGATATGACAATACCATCTGACGGTTGTCAAGCCCGATGTGAGCCAACTGCGGCAGACCGCCAAACGACAGATATTTCAGTAAAGCGTCGTCATTGTCGGATAGATTATGGAATGTCAGGAACTCAGAATAGTCAAGACTCTGTATGTGCAGTTCTATGTAACGTCCCGAAAGATACGTCGCAAGTTCTCCAGACAGCATCTTCGCATTGCTTCCTGTGATGATGATGTCACATAAATTCTTTGCTTGGAAATCGCGCAATGAGTTCTCAAAGCCCTCGATGTCCTGCACCTCGTCAATCAGCAGATAATTGTTTTTGCCGTTGTCCAGATTTTTATACACGTATTCACTGAGTTGCAAATCATTGTTTATGGCTCTGAACTCGGAAAACTCCTTGTTGATAGATATGACGTTTGCTTTTCCGTCGTTCTGCTTTATACGCTTCTCCACGCACTGCAAAATACAGCTTTTACCAACGCGTCGTTGTCCGGTCAGTACAATTATCAGTCCTTTGCCTATATAGTCAAGGACTATGTTGGTGTATTTGTTGCGGTCTATCAGTATCATTTTTATCTCCGTTTGCTTGCAAAGATATGATATGTTTTTCACTTATACAAGAAAAATACGACAAAAGTATGGAGTTTTTCATGTATAAGTGAAAAACTCCACACGCGTTATAGTCCTCCGATAACTGTTATTTTGTTCTTATATGACAACGGAATATAGTGCGAAAGCGTTTCGGACGGATTACGTTCGTGACTTCTTTGCAACCTGTTTGTGGCTCGGCTGTGGCGCAATCACATTTCAAAGCGTCATGACCCGGCTACGCCTCGTTGGCTTTCGGGTCGTTCGGGTCGATATAATGTCCGTCTTTCTTGGTCGGTTCCACGTGTATCCCCACGTGAGTGTCCTCGCCGAACCTTCCTTTTATCGCCTCCTCAATGTGCGATGCGTGTACGTGTGCATCATATAGCGACATCTTGCCGTTCATCCTCACGTGCATCTCAATGGCGTATCGGTTGCCTATGCGCCGTGTGCGTAGGTTGTGCATACCGCTTACCTCCGGCTCCTCCTGCACCAGCTTGGCTATTTGGTTCTCTATTTCCTCGGGCAGCGAACTTTCCGTCAGTTCAGCGATGCACGGCCGCAGCAAGTTCACCGACACCTTGATGATAAACAGACTCACTATAATCGCCGACAGTGGGTCGAGTACGCGCCACTTCTCACCGAGGAAAATTGCGCCCCCGATGCCCAGTGCCGTCGTTACGGATGACAGGGCATCGCTGCGATGGTGCCATGCGTTGGCTATCACTATTTGCGAGTCGGCCTTCTTTCCCACATATAGTGTTATGTGGAATATCAGTTCTTTCAATGTTACCGACAGCAAAGCCATCCACAGGGCGATGATTCCCGGTGCCTCGATGTCGCCTCCGTGCAGCACATTCCACACCGAGACCACGCCCGACCAGCATATCCCCGTACCCACAATCAGCAGACCCGTTCCTATGATAGCGGTCGCGATAGTCTCGTATTTCTCGTGTCCGTAGTCATGGCTCTTGTCGCTCGGCTTGTTGGCCAAGTGTACGCATACCAGTACCACGGCATCGGTTATGAAGTCGGATAGTGAGTGTACCGCGTCGGCAATCATGGCGGCACTGTGTCCCATGAAGCCGGCAATAAACTTGAATGTCACCAACAGGAAGTTTGTGAAGCTCCCCGCCAGCGTAATGCGGTAAATCGACCGCGTGCGTTTCCTGTCTTGCATAATACCTTATTCTTTATATAAAGCAATGCAAAGTTAGTAATTTTGCGTGATTTTGGTTACAGGAACCTTGTAATTTTATTACAAGGCTGTTGTAATCGCATTACAAAGCCCCGGTAATTGGACTACCAAGCCTCGGTAATCGTGTTACCAGACTACGGTAATGTCGTTACCAAGCCTCGATAACAAAACAACAATGTCCGCTTGAACTTTGCAACCGGGTTGCATCCGGCTTTTTATACCTTTGCACCAACGAAATAACTTAATACAACAAGACAATGAATAAGACATTTAAGATTGAGGTTGATTGTGCCAACTGTGCCAATCTCGTGGAAGATGCAGCCAAGAAAGTGGCCGGAGTGAAAGATTTGACCATCTCCTTTATGACCCAGAAGATGAAAGTCGCATTTGAAGAAGACGCCAATCCCGAAACCGTTATGGCAGAAGTGCTGAAGGTCGCAAGGAAGGTGGAGCCCGATTTTGAGATTCTATAAACAGAAAACTAAAAACCGGCAAACAGCCATTAATCCATACGGACAATGAACAGAAAACAACGCAATATGCTCACAAGAATCATCATCGCTCTGGTGATGACTGTCGGGCTGCAATTTATTAATATAACAGGGTGGGCAAGGCTTGCCCTGTATCTTTCAGTTTATCTCATTATCGGTTACGACATACTGAAAAAGGCTTGGCTCGGAATAGTCAACGGCAGGGTGTTCGACGAGAATTTCCTTATGGCTGTGGCTACTGTCGGCGCTTTCTCGCTTGCTCTCTATGAAAGAAGCGGTGATTATCTTGAGGCCATTGCCGTGATGCTTTTCTATCAGATAGGCGAGTTCTTCCAGAGCTACGCTGTCGGCAAGAGCCGTCGTAGCATTGCCGCACTGATGGATATCCGCCCCGATTATGCCAATATCGAGGAAGACGGAAAGATTGTCAGGGTAGACCCGGACGATGTCGAGGTAGGTCAGACGATACTTGTGCAGCCCGGAGAGCGCGTGCCTATCGACGGCGTGATTGTCTCGGGTGAGTCTTCGCTCAACACCTCGGCTCTTACGGGAGAGTCGCTTCCGCGCGAGGTGGGCCGTGGCGACGAGATTATCAGCGGCAGTATAAATATGTCAGGCGTGTTGCAGGTGCGTACAACCAAAGAGTTTGGCGACTCTACGGTGTCAAAGATATTGGAGCTTGTGGAGGATTCCGCATCGAGAAAGTCGAAATCTGAGGATTTCATTGCCAAGTTTGCCCGTGTATATACCCCCGTCGTATGTTATGGAGCGTTGGCCCTTGCCCTCCTGCCGCCCTTGTTCCTTATGCTGTTCAGTGGCGCTTCGCTTGGTTTCGCAACGTTCGAGACATGGATCTACCGCGCCCTCGTATTCCTCGTAATCAGTTGCCCGTGTGCTTTGGTCGTCAGTATTCCGCTGTCGTTCTTCGCAGGAATCGGAGGCGCAAGCCGTGAAGGAATATTGGTGAAAGGGGCCAACATACTCGAAACGCTGTCGAAGGTCAGGACCGTTGTGTTCGACAAGACAGGAACGTTGACCAAAGGTGTGTTTGAGGTAAACGCATTTCATGACCACGGCGACATTGATATTGATGTTGAGGCAGAGAAAGCGCAGTTGTTCGAATATGCCGCCATCGTGGAATCGTCGTCTTCGCATCCTATCGCCAAATCGTTGCAGCGGGCATACGGCAAGGCAATTGACCGCAGTCGCATAAACGATGTCAGGGAAATAAGCGGCAAGGGAATATCTGCCATGATTGACGGAGTCGTGGTGGCGGTGGGAAATGAGAGGCTTATGGCGGAGATGAACCTCACTCCATGCCATTGCAAGACTGCCGGAACGATTGTCCATGTGGCTGTCGGCGGCAGATATTCCGGACACATCGTCTTGGGTGATGTGGTGAAGCCTACTTCCAAAGACGCTGTTGTCGACCTCCGTAAGTCGGGCGTGACGCAAACCGTAATGCTTACGGGAGATGCAAGGCCGGTGGCTGAGCAGATTGCGGGAAGTCTCGGCATTGACAGGGTGCATAGCCAACTGCTTCCTGCCGATAAAGTGTCGCAGATGGAAAAGATTCTCGAATCTTCACAGGCTGATGCGAAAGTGGCGTTTGTCGGCGACGGTATCAACGATGCCCCCGTGCTGTCGCGCGCCGACATAGGCATTGCGATGGGTGCTATGGGAAGCGATGCGGCCATCGAAGCGGCTGATGTCGTACTCATGGACGACGACCCGATGAAGATAGGCAAGGCCATACGCATATCACGCAGATGCCTCGCTATAGTCAGGGAGAATATTGTCATGGCTTTGGGAGTAAAAGGCGCGTGTCTCCTTCTCGGCATATTTGGCATCGTGAATATGTGGCTTGCGATATTTGCCGACGTGGGTGTGATGATTCTCGCGGTTCTGAATGCCATTCGTGCCATGTATGTGCGTAAGATATAAAAAAGAGGAGAGGGGGGCTTTGTAGAAATGCTCCATTCGTTTGTAAAATTGCTTCACTTTTGCATTTCGTTGAGATTGATTTTTATACTTGATGGATATTTTTTTTCACTTTCACGGAAAAGTATTATCTTTGCATAAGATAATCTGCACTCGGCAAATTAAGAATACATTCTTTTTGCGCTCGTTTGCATTATCTTTGCATAACGGATAAAGTCTTGTTACAGCAGCCTGATTTTTCAGCCGAAATATTAACGGTACTAACAATTTACGAAACAATTTTATAAATGGAAAGAACTTGGAGATGGTTTGGCAAGAACGATAAGATTACGCTTGCCATGCTAAAGGAAATTGGTGTGGAGGGCATCGTTACGGCTCTGCATGACGTGCCACTCGGTGAGGTGTGGACGCGTGAGAAGATTCGCGACCTGCGCGAGTATATCGAAAGCTATGGAATGCGCTGGAGCGTAGTGGAGAGCCTGCCCGTGACCGAGACGATAAAGTATGGCGGCCCCGACCGCGACGAGCAGATTGAGATTTACAAGGAGAGCCTGCGCAACCTTGCTGCCGAGGGCATACATACCGTGTGCTATAACTTCATGCCGGTGCTCGACTGGGCACGTACCGACCTCGACCATGAGAACCCGAACGGCGCGACAAACCTCTATTTCTCGTTTGCCGAGTTTGCTTATTTCGACATTTATATCCTGAAGCGCGAGGGTGCGGAAAAGGACTGGGCGGAGTTCAAGATTGACGGCGTGGAGCGCGATATCCTTGCCGAGGTGGAGGAGATTAAGAGCCGCATGACTCCCGAGGACGACCACAAGCTTGTTGAGAACATCATCGTGAAGACGCAGGGCTTCGTAAGCGGAAACATAAAGGAAGACGATGAGCACCCGGTGGAGCTGTTCCGCCAGTTGCTCGCGCTCTACAAGGGCATCGACAAGGAGCAGTTGCGCGAGAATATGCGCTACTTCCTCTCGGCCATCATGCCTGTGTGCGACGAGTGTGATATGTATATGTGTGTGCATCCGGACGACCCGCCATATCCGATTCTCGGTTTGCCGCGCATCGTAAACTGCGATGAGGACATCAACTGGTTCCTCAATGCGGTGGATAATCCGCACAACGGACTCACTTTCTGTGCCGGGTCGCTGTCGGCCGGAGCGCATAACGACATCACGGAGCTGGCACGCAAGTATGCTTCGCGCACATGGTTCGTTCACCTTCGCTCATGCCATATCTTCCCCAACGGCGACTTCACCGAGGCTTCGCATCTTGGCGGACGTGCCGACGTGATTGAGTTGGCGCGCATCTTCGAGAAGACAAACCCGAATCTGCCTATGCGTGTGGACCACGGCATGACGATGCTGGGCGACAGTGAGCGCGGATACAACGCCGGTTATTCGTTCCTCGGCCGTATGTTCGCAATGGGGCAGGTGCAGGGAATCCTCGCCACGGTCGACCGTGAGCTGGGCATCGAGTATAAGCAACCGGGCTTTTTCGAGTAAGAGGTACGTGCGGCGACATCGTGTCGGCCGCTGAAAAACGGGTGAACAGGATAGACGTTGAAATTCTGTTCACTCATACATAAGGAATAATATATATAATAAGGTATAAGGAAAATGACTAATCTATTTGATATAAAAGATAACGTGACCGTCATAACGGGTGGTACGGGTGTGCTTGGACGCACCATTGCGAAGTATCTTGCGCTGAATGGCGCGAAGGTGATAATACTCGGTCGCAAGGAAGAGGTGGGCAACGCGATTGCCGACGAGATAAAGGCCGAAGGCGGCGAGTGCGAGTTTATGAAGACCGACGTGATGGATAAGGAGACGGTTCTGAAGAACTGCGACGACATTCTTGCCAAGTACGGACGCATAGATACTCTGCTCAACGCTGCCGGAGGCAATATGCCGGGGGCTACAATCGGTCCCGATAAGAATGTGTTCGACCTCAGTCCGGAGGCTTTCTCACAGGTGCTCAACCTCAATCTCGTGGGTACGGTGATACCAACTCAGGTTTTCCTCAAACCGATGGTGGCTCAGGGTAAGGGCAACGTGATAAATTTCTCGTCGATGTCGGCGTTCCGTCCGCTCACCCGCGTGTGTGGCTATTCGGCAGCAAAGGCAGGAATCAGCAATTTCACGGCCTATATGGCTACGGAATGTGCGCGGAAGTTCGGTGAGGGAATACGTGTGAACGCCATCGCTCCGGGCTTCTTCATCACCGAGCAGAACCGTTCTTTGCTCACCAATCCCGACGGGACATACACCGAGCGTGGACAGGATGTAATCCGTCAGACACCGTTCGGTCGTATGGGCGACCCCGAGGAGTTGTGCGGAACAATCCATTATCTGATGTCAGACGCTTCTAAGTTCGTTACCGGTACGGTCGCAATCGTTGACGGCGGCTTCAATGTGTTGGCAATGTAATTAAAGGATGATGAGGATGTGCAGGACGGTGAGGATAATGCTGACGCTGTTTCTCGTGGCGTTGGTTCCGTATCAGACAATGGCGGAGACCTGGCCTGACGGAACACCGATAGACCGTTGGTTTGCTGATACGGCAAAAGTAGATGTCAATTCTTTGGGAAAGAAGTTCGTATTTCAAACTCGCGTAACGTCACGGTGCAGGATGTTCGCCTCGTAAACAGTCCGTTCTGGACCAATCATCTGTACCGTTGCGACCACGTCCGCTATATAAACTGCTACATATACGCGCCTACCGAGAATGTGTATCAGGCCGAACCGCAACGTGGTGCACCGAGCAGTGATGCCATAGACCTTGATGTTTGCCATGACATACTTATATATGGCTGCTATATGCACGTGAGTGATGACGCCGTTGTGCTTAAAGGAGGAAAGGGAACGTGGGCGGATAAGAACCCTGACAACGGGCATAACGCTAATATCTTGATTGAGAAATGTCGTTATGGCAGGGTGTATGGCTGTCTGACGATAGGCTCGGAGTCTTTATACGACCGTAATATTGTCTTGCGAAACTGCCACTCCGATGAGGCCGACCGTGTGCTGTGGCTGAAGATGCGCCCCGACACTCCGCAGCATTATGAGTACGTTTCCGTCGACGGAATGACCGGAAAGTGCGGTAGTTTCTTAGTGGTGCGCCCGTGGACACAGTTCTTCAAGGCCGAAGAAAGGCCGGATATGCCCTTGTCGCAGTGCAATAACATCGTCATGCGTAATGTGAATATGGATTGCCGGCGCTTCTTTGATGTCGGCGCGAGCGACAAATACGCCCTTCGTAACTTCACGTTTGAGAATGTAAACGTCAGTGACGGCGACGGCAGATTCGACAAATCGCTGATTGACGGTGTTACAGTGAAGAACGTTGTGGTCAACGGTGCAAGGATAAAATGAGATAGGCGTGCTGTTATTTGAACCCTATTATAAATATGTGGCGGTTGCTTTCAAACTTGTATTCTATTTTCCATCCGTGATAATCGCATATCGCTTTCACGATGGAGAGGCCGAGACCGTTGCCGCTGTTCATGGCAATGTCTTTATGAAAGCGGCGGAACACATCCGTCTTTGACAGCGCGCCACCGTGAGCAGTGTTGCTTATCGTCAGTCCGTTGTCGCTTATTGTCAGTATTATTTCGCCGCCGTTTTCACCTCCCGTGTGGCGTATCGCATTCACGACGAGGTTGTTCAGCAGACTTTCCAATAGGGTCTTGTTTGCACGAAGTGTTGTTTTCTTGCTGCGTTCGTTGCGTAATGAGATTGAAGCATTGCCCTGAAGAGTGCTGTATGACGGCAGAAGGTCGTTGGTGAAGCGCAACAAATCCACTTCCTCGTATTCGGAATACTGCGTGTTGTCAATCTTGGCGAGCAGCAAAAGACTCCTGTTCAGATGCCCCATGCGCGTGTTCTGATTGTATATGTCGGCCACAAGCTGCATCTGTCTTTCGTTCAAATCCTCCTGCATGAGCAAGTCCAGTTTGATGCGTGTTATGGCAAGAGGCGTCTGTAACTCATGTGATGCGTTCTCGGTAAACTCTTTTTGAATCCTGAAAGTCTCCTTGTCCTTTGTCATCAGCTTCTCAATCGAGTGGTTAAGGCGGTTGAATTCGCGGATGTTTGTTTTGGGAAAGGAAGGGAGATCGCCTTGCGCGAGGTTGAACTGCTCTGCTATCTGAAGCGTCTTATTGAACGGTTGCCACAGTTTTTTGGTGATGAATCGGAGCGTGATGAACAGCGACAGACTGATAACGAAGAATATAAGAATGAACTGTAGCATCATTCCCGCCATGATATCGCGTTCCAAATCGAGTGGCGGAATGCCGTTCCCGTTCTCCACAGATTCGATAATGTCGATCATGTCCTCGGCATAAAAGAGTTTCGTAAGCATATAAAACAGAGGGGCTGTAAGTAGGAAAATGACTGCAAGACAAACGAGGAATTGCATCAATGTCCTTGATAACAGGCTCTTGGCCTTCATGTTTATTCTGCTTTTCATGTTTATTCTATTGTCCATTTGTAACCGGTTCCGTAATAAGTCTTTATGCAATTAGTGATACCGACCTTGCTTAACTTCGCTTTAAGGTTCTTGATGTGAGCATATACGAAGTTGAAATCATCCATCATATCGGCCATTTCGCCGCTTAAATGTTCGGCGAGCGCACTCTTAGACACCACCCGCTGCCTGTTCTCAATAAGGAACAGCAGCAGTTCATACTCTGTTTTCGTGAGGTCTAACATCGTGTCACCGACGTTAACCTTCTTGCAAAGCAGGTCGATAGACATCTTACCGTTCGTCAGAATGTTGGTCGCTGTGAAGTTCTTGCGGCGCAGCAAGGCAAAGATACGTATACTCAGCTCCGGCAAATGAAACGGTTTGGCGATGTAGTCGTCCGCTCCTATCTTCAGTCCTTCGACCTTGTCGTGCAGCGAATCCTTTGCCGACACGATTATGACGCCTGTTTTCGGAGTCCTCTGCTTTATCCGCCGCAGTATGTCCAAGCCGCTGCCGCCCGGAAGCATCAGGTCGAGCAGTATGCAGTCGTATTCATACGCCCCTACCTTCATCATTGCGTCGTTGAAGGTGAAAGCCTGTTCGCACAGATAATTCTCGTTGCTGAGATAGCTCACTATACCGTCGGAGAGCTGCTGTTCGTCTTCTATAATGAGTAGTTTCATTGTTTGTCGCTTTTGTTTGGACTATGCAAATATAAATGAAAATTGTGGGAATCTCACACCTACAGGATAAAGAAAATGCTTTTTCCTTAGATGAAATCCCTCTCAAGAGGGAATAATCGACTTGCGAAAGAGTTCCACACGCGATGTCTTTCCCCCTTTAATTAATTAGAAAGGAGCCTGCGAATAGAAGCCCTTGTACCATTCATAGAATCTCCTTATGCCTTCTTCCACAGACACGGACGGCCGATATCCGAAGTCATGTTGTAGTCGCGACGTGTCTGCGCAGGTGCGATATACGTCTCCCGGTTGCATTTCTTCCATCTTGAGAATAGCCTTACAGCCTGTCGTTTGCTCTATTGTGCGTATGAAATCCATCAGTCGCACGGGATCGGAATGCCCGATGTTATATACCGTGTGCGGCACTTTGGCCGTGGAAGGATGCTCAAGCAGGCGCATCAGCCCCTCCACGATGTCGTCGATATAGGTGAAGTCGCGCTCCATCTCGCCGTGGTTGAACACACGGATGGGCTTGTCCTCAAGCACGGAACTCAGGAAAATGAACGGTGCCATATCCGGACGGCCCCACGGTCCGTACACCGTGAAGAAGCGGACGCCCGTCGCCGGGATGCCGTAGAGGTGGCTGTAGGAGTGCGCCATCAGTTCGTCGCTCTTCTTAGTGGCTGCGTAGAGGCTCACGGGACTGTCGGTCTTGTCGCCTTCGGTGTATGGAACGTGGTCGCTCATGCCGTAGATGCTGCTCGAACTGGCGTATATCAGGTGGCGAACGGGATGCCGGCGGCAGTTCTCCAGTATGTTTAGGAAGCCCAAGACGTTGCTTTCCACGTAGGCAAACGGGTTCTCTATGCTGTAGCGCACGCCTGCCTGTCCGGCGAGGTTGATTACAATGTCGAACTGTTCCGATGCGAACAACTCGTTCATACGGATGCGGTCGGTGAGGTCTGTCTTCGTGAATCGGTAGCCGTTTGCGGTCATACTCTGCACCATGACGTTCTCCCTGATGGCTGTCTGCGCTATCCCCGCGTCGGTAAGGCGCGCGTATTTCAGTCCCGTATCATAGTAGGAATTGAGATTATCCAGCCCCACGACCTCATGGTTGCGTTCCAGCAATGCCTTTACTGTTGCCGAACCGATGAATCCGGCGGCTCCTGTTACTAAAATCTTCATACCTTATTTCTTCTCGTTTTTAATCAAAATCAGATTTCTTATGTATGCTATTATGCCGAAAGACTGCCCTACAATGAGCACGGCATCAAGGCGGATGAGCCCGTAGGTGACTATGGTGAGCGACCCGATGAGGCTTATAGCCCAGAAACCGGCAGGCAATCGCGACTTCCTTTCCCTGCGGGAGTAGAGCCATTGGTAGACAAAGCGGAGCGTGAAGAGCACCTGTCCGGCCGAGCCGAAGAGCAGAAGCCACAGCGGAACGGCTTCGTTGTGGAGGAAACGGGCGGTGAACGCTTCCGCATTTCCGGCCACAAAGCAGATTGCGGCTATCGGAGTGAGCATCAGAACGAGGCGCAGCAGTGTCGGAATTTTTCCCCAAATGCCTTTGATGTTGAGGTTCCATAGGTAGATGTAATAGGAAATGAACTGTCCCAAAACGATGGAAAAGTCGTCGCGCAACCATCCGTATAGGCACAAAAGATAGGCCCCTGCGAGGCTCAATATCCAAAAAAGAGACGGCGAAAGCACGCGCCTTGCCCGCTCAGATAGAATCCATTGCACGAGGATTCGCGCGGAGAAGAAGCCTTGAGCGAGGAATCCGATGGCGAGAATGAATGCTGGATTCTCCATGCCGTCCTATGGTTTCATCAGGTTATCCTTTGCAATGCTGTAGTTGATGTAGCGCTTTTTCATCCATCTGTAGGCAAAACAGTCTATGAACGGCGCAACGAGCCGGTTCCAAAGATGGTATTTCGACACTCCGGCCGTGCGTGGGAAGTGGTGCACCGGCACCTGTTTTATGCGTCCGTTTTGCAGCAATATCAGCGCGGGCAGGAAGCGGTGCATCCCCGTGAAGAACGGAATACGCTTGGCATAGTCCGTGTGCATCACCTTGAGAGGGCATCCCGTGTCCTGCACCCCGTCGTGCGTCATCATCCGGCGGAAGCCGTTGGCAATCTTCGACTGCATCTTCTTGAATCCCGTATCCTTGCGGTTGGCGCGTATTCCCATAACCAACTCGTAGTTTTCTATGTACTCCAACAGCAGGTTGAAGTCCTCGGGAGACGTTTGCAGGTCAGCGTCCATGTACCCGACGTATGGCGATTCCGTTGCGTCGATGCCGGCTTTCAGCGCAGCACTCAGTCCTCCGTTGCGTTCCAAAGAGAGAAAAAAGAACGCAGTGTGGCGGCGGCAGATGTCCATTATACGTTGCAGGCTGCTGTCGCCGGAGCCGTCATCGACGAACAGAACGCACGATGTTCGCTTTGCATCGGGCAGGAACACGCTCAGACGCTCCTCCAATGCGGTGATATTATCTTCCTCGTTGTAGACGGGAACGATGATTGTCAGTTCGTATTTGCTTGTCTTATTCATATCATTATAGTTTTCTTCGGTTATATAATTTATTCATTCTACTCTTTTTCGGCATCGCCGTTATTGTGCCTTTCCCTGAATACCACGATGGCATACTTACCCGTTGTGTGCGTTTCCTGCTTTTGAAAAAGTTTCAGATTATTCTTTTTTGTCAGCAATAGGAACGGTTTGCCGTCGTAAACTGGTGGTGTGGCGGTTTGAACGACATCCACGGCGTGGCCCATATAGATATCCATATTCTCAGAACGGGGAAGGTTCCACGTGCGAATCTCTTTGATTTTATATTCTTTGGAAAGCTCTTGCGCATCCCGGAAGAGTGTTCCGTAGCCTGTATAGGCATTGAGCTTGGGCCATATCCAGCCGCCGACAAACAGGGCAATAAGCATTCCTGCACCGAGATGCTTTATCACTTGAGCATTGTCTGCCTGCCTTTTTATACGGTATCGTCCGTATTCCGGAGCATTCGCCTCCTGTTTCATATATAATAGATATAGGGAGTAAGCTCCGGTCAATGTCAATATAGTGGCAACGGCATATGGCAGTCCTTCGTTCAGATAGGGCATATCTTCCTGTCGCGCCAGAATTACAATGGCAGGGAGGGCTAACGAGAATCCGACGGAGGGTATGGTGAGGGTCATACGCATCCAGATGTTATCGCGAAAGCGTGAAAGCGACATTGCGGCGGCATAGATCAGGAACGGCAAAGAGGGCAGCATATAGATTTCTAACTTTGAGCTTATGCAGGAAAGAAGTACGAACGACGTTATGCCTGTGCAGAGAAAGAAGCATTGAAGGTCGGTGCGCACGAACTTGGGGGATAGCGATGCCACAATAACTCCCACGATAAGCAAAGACCACGGAGCAATACAGTACCAGATGCTGAGACCATAATAGTAGAAAGGCTCAGCGTGATGGAACGAGTTGACGGCGCGTCCTGCGGTCTGTTGAAATAGCAAATCGTAGAGATAACCGCTGCCGCCTTCGGCATAAACGGCTGTAAACCACAGCAAGCAACATACCAACAGCACACCCAGCGTGCGCCATCCCCAGTAGCGGAATATCTCTTTCGAGCGTCTTCTTAGTATAAGAAACACGACAGTCGACGCGAACGGCACGAGCAGACCTATAGGTCCTTTGGTGAATACGGCGAGGAATATCCACAGGGGTAACAGCCATCGCTCTCTGCCGGCCTTGTCCTCTCTTGTCATTATCCGCCAGAACGAACGCAGGGCGAGGACAATGAACATACACATCAGCATATCCATGCGCAGTATGAACGCTGCTCCGAAAAACAGTCCGCAGGTCAGTAGCATTATGCGGGCAAGCGAACGGCTCTCCCAATCGGTCTCCGTCACAGTCCATTTGTCCATAATCCGGACGACAGACAGTGCCGGCAGCAGCGAAAACAGCGAGAGAAGCCACACCTTATGGCAGCCCATAATCCACCTGAAAAGCATGATAATCCAGAAATAGAGTGGTGGCTTATCGGCATAAGGAACGCCGTGGTTGGTGAAGGCGAAGAACGTATGATTACGCAGGGCTTCATCGGCGATGCTCAGATAGCGCAGCTCGTTTGCCGGAGTGGGGTCGCGCAACAGCAACGTAGGCAGGAATGCAGCGCATACACTTATATATAATAGGTATTTCTCTTTGCCTTGTCTCATTTCTTTTATCGTTTTGTTTGTTAATCCTTTTATCTTTTTCTTGAATACGGAGCAAAGATACTGTGCCTTTTTGTAGGAATTTTGAATATGGGATTGTGCGAAATAAAAAAAATATTAATTGTCTTAGGCGTCTTTCTATGGTCTGCTTTATTGGCTAAAGCCTGCGAAATGCAGTGCATTCTGTTGATAATAGAGTATTAATATAATAATGAGATAAAAAAAGAAAGCAAGTACAAAGACCGTTTCAGTGTCTTTGTACTTGCTTTCTTTATGTAGTAGCGTATTCTATGCTATGATTTCACGCGCTGATTGATATTATTTTGTGGCGAGTTCTATAACCTTGTCAACGGCAGCATTGATACCGTCGAGGTTCTTGCCGCCTGCGGAAGCATAGTGTGGCTGGCCTCCTCCTCCGCCCTGAATGAGCTTGGCCGCCTCGCGGATGATGGTTCCGGCATTCAGTCCGTGATCTTTTACCATGTCATCGCTGAGCATAACGCTGAGCAACGGCTTGTCGTTGGCTGTTGAGCCGACGGCGCATACGAGGTTCTCGGGTATCGCCTCACGTATCTTGAACACCAAGTCTTTGGCTACATTCGGCATTATTGGCAATACGGCTTTAATGATATGGACACCGTTGATGACCTCGGCGTGTTCTACGAGACGTGTCTTTATGCGCTCTACTGCCTCGGCCTGGAACTTCTCAATCTCCTTCTTCATAGAGTCGTGTTCCTCCATATACTTCGCAATGACACTGCGAAGGTCGGTCGTATTGTTGAATAGGGCTTTTATTCCTTTGAGAGTTTCCTGAAGATTGTATATCGCATTCTCGCAATTCTCGGCCGTAATGGCTTCGATACGGCGCACACCCGCAGCCACACTCGACTCGCTTATGATCTTGAACATACCGATACGGCCTGTTGATGTGGCATGGATACCACCGCAGAACTCGCACGACGGGCCGAAGCGCACAACGCGGACGGTGTCGCCATACTTCTCACCGAAGAGGGCGATAGCACCAAGTTTCTTTGCTTCCTCAAGCGGAGTGTCGCGGTGTTCGTCGAGAGGAATGTCCTCACGAATCATCGAATTAACCATACGTTCAACCTCGTGAAGCTCCTCGTCGGTCACTTTCTGGAAATGAGAGAAGTCGAAACGCAGCGTTTCTGGGCTTACGTAAGAACCCTTTTGCTCTACGTGGTCGCCGAGAACCTGCTTCAGCGCGTAGTCAAGCAGGTGGGTTGCGGTGTGATTCGCGGCACTTGCGTTGCGCTTGTCGGTATCAACGCACGCCATGAAGTCGGCCTGAATGTTCTCCGGCAACTTCTTTACGATGTGGATGCTCTGTCCGTTCTCTCGCTTGGTATCGATGATTTCAACGGTCTCGTTCTCGCTGACGAGCACGCCACGGTCGCCTACCTGACCACCCATCTCGCCGTAGAACGGCGTGTGGTCGAGCACCAATTCATAGAAAGTATTCTTCTTCTGAGTCACCTTGCGGTAGCGCAGGATATGGCATTCATATTCTGTATAGTCGTAACCTACGAACTCCTGTTCGCCCTCTGCCAGCTCAATCCAGTCTCCGTTCTCTACGGCTGCGGCGTTACGGGCACGCTCTTTCTGCTTCTGCATCTCTGCATCGAACTGCTTCTCGTCCACGGTGAAGCCGTTTTCGCGGCATATCAGTTCCGTGAGGTCAAGCGGGAAGCCGTATGTATCGAACAGACGGAACGCCTGAGTGCCGTCCAGTTCGGTCTTTCCTTCGGCTTTCAGCGCATCCATTGCGTTGCTCAGCAGGTTTATTCCTTTCTCCAATGTGCGCAGGAACGAGTCCTCTTCCTCTTTCATCACACGTCCGATGAGTTCCTTCTGAGCCGGAAGTTCCGGGAAAGCCTCGCCCATCTCCTCGATGAGTACGGGCAGCAGGCGGAACATGAACGCTTCTTTCTGATTGAGGAATGTATATGCGTAGCGCACGGCACGGCGCAAGATGCGGCGAATAACGTATCCGGCCTTTGCGTTGCTCGGCAACTGTCCATCGGCGATAGAGAACGCAACGGCGCGCAGGTGGTCGGCAATCACGCGCATGGCGATGTCGGTCTCTTCTTTCTCGCCGTACTTCAGTCCTGTAAGACTTTCCATCTCGTGGATTATCGGTTGGAAAACGTCGGTGTCATAGTTTGAGTGCTTACCCTGAAGCGCGCGCACAAGACGCTCGAATCCCATACCGGTGTCGATGACATTCATCGACAGTTTCTCCAGCGAACCGTCGGCCTTGCGGTTGAACTGCATGAAGACGAGGTTCCAAATCTCGATTACCTGCGGGTCGTCTTTGTTCACAAGCTCGCGTCCCGGCACCTTTGCCTTCTCCTCGGGAGTGCGCGAATCAAGATGAATCTCCGAGCAAGGACCGCATGGTCCCGTGTCGCCCATCTCCCAGAAGTTGTCGTGCTTGTTTCCGTTTATTATGTGGTCTGCCGGCACGTGCTTAGCCCAGTAGCCCGCAGCCTCGTCGTCTCGTTCCAGTCCCTCGGCCGCATCGCCTTCAAAGACGGTCACGTAGAGGTCCTTAGGGTCAAGATGCAGCACATCCACCAGATACTCCCAAGCCATGTCGATGGCCCCTTCCTTGAAGTAATCGCCAAAGCTCCAGTTGCCAAGCATCTCGAACATGGTGTGGTGATACGTGTCGTGTCCCACCTCTTCAAGGTCGTTATGCTTACCGCTCACGCGCAGACACTTCTGAGTATCGGCGCGACGGCGCGGTTCCGGCTGTTTTGTTCCGAGGATAATATCCTTCCACTGGTTCATGCCGGCATTGGTGAACATCAGCGTCGGGTCGTCTTTTATGACCATAGGAGCCGATGGCACAATGACGTGTCCTTTGGATTCAAAGAATTTTTTATACGAATTTCGTATCTCTTTAGCTGTCATCATGTTATTTATGTTTTATTCTTAAAATCTTATCAAAAAGTGTTGCAAAGATACCAAGATTTGATTATTTTTGCAAATAAATTAGTAACGGATTGATTTATAGGCAATAAAATTATGGCATTGAACCCCGATAAACCTCGAAAGCTGTACTATTCCATCAAGGAAGTGGCTCAGATGTTGGACGTTAACGAGAGTCTCCTGCGTTATTGGGAGACGGAATTTCCGCATCTCAAGCCCAAGACAACGGGTAATCGTGTGCGTCAGTACACGGAGAAAGATATTGAGCAGATTAAGGTAATATACAACTTGGTAAAGGTTCGCGGCTTCAAGATTGCCGCGGCGCGTAAGATGCTCAACGCCAATAGGGCGGGAGTGGACAAGAGTGCCGAGGTGCTCGACAACCTGATTAAGGTGCGCGACGACCTGAAAGAGCTGAAACGTCAGCTCGACGGGCTTGTGTGATCATTTCTTTATGAGGTGAATGTGCCTTGTTATGGCATATTCTACGTTCTCATTGCAGCCATATTGTGCTGTCATTATTATGCGGTTGTGATGCAACCGCATTTTTTTGTATCAGTACTAAGCCCGAAATACTCCAGTACTAAAGCCCCGATACTCGAGTAATCAGACCTGAATTACTCGAGTACTGAGCCTGAATTACTTCAGTACTAAAGCCGAAATACTCCGGTACTGTGTCATAGTACGGAAACTATCTCGTGAGCGACATCTTCAGATTGAGGCCGAAGTCGTGCGTCGTAGTAGGATAACTGCTCGACGAGAGTAGCGGAGTGTTTGTCTGCATATCGTAGTAGAAACTCATGGTGATGAGCTTGCTGAGCGTGTAGTCGGCGGCAAAGGAGAGCTTGAACGCCGTGTTTCCGCTGCTTGCCGAGCTGGTGAGCGTCGCGATGTCGCGGCTGATGGAAGCCTGCCTGCGATAGGACAGGTCGAGACGCAGGTTGAGGTCGTGGTTCAGTCCACCCCTCGATGAGTTGTTCTTCTTCTGCTGGTTGTCGTTGTTGGAGTTTTTCTTGTTGCTTCTTGCACGCTTCGGACCGGTGAGGCCGAAGAAGTTGAAGTTGTTAATCTTATATCCTGCGCCGATTACCCAGTCCTTGCTGACGGCCTCGTTGAGCTGTATGCTCGTGAGGGACAGCGAGAGAACGCGCGTCGTGCGGTATTCCACCTTTGCCGTGAGGTTGTTCTTCAGCGTAACGTCGATACCGAGCAGCGGTGAGAAAGCCTCGTTGATGCTCACCTGCGAGACGTTATACATAGAGCTGGGTACAGGCATTCCAGTTGTGGCGTTGGTGATAAATCCGAGTCCGTCCATGTATTCCAGCCACGTGCTGTAGCTCTGATAAGCTCCAACGGCGTAGATGCTCTTGTATGAATGGTTGATGTTTACGCTGCGGAACACGTCGCGGAACCACGGCAACTGCGTCAGTCCGCTGTATCTAACGGTCCAGTTCGGAAGCAGACTCGTGAGTTTTGGGAAGATGCCGAGTCCGTTTCCGCCCATGCTCGTGTAGGCATTGAGGAACGCTGGAATCATCACGTCAGCGCTGTATTTGTCCACTCCTCCGTTAGCCGGGTCGTATGGCGTGCCGTCGGGGTAGGTGGCACCGGCGTATTGCGATTCCACGCGGTCGCGGTAAGCATCGAGCGAGTTCACAAACTTGTCGAATGTGGGGCTGTGATAGCCGTTTGTGGCGTTGCCCATGCTCTCGAATGCGGAGCCGAGAGATATCGTCGTCATCGTGAACGTACCGCTTTGCGTTGTCGGTGAGCCGGCGTACATATATTGAATGCTCTTAGATACAGTTTCGGTGCGGCTCGCGTTCAGGTCGATTTTGAGGTTCTTGATTGGCTCTAATGTCATTCTGAGCTGCAAGTCTTCGGTTTTGCTCGTCGCGGCCGGCGTCGCCACGCTGTCGTTCATCAGCAGCCAGTCGTTGCGGCGGGCCTTTTCGATGTAGCTGTCGTCCACCATTCCGAATGCGAAGTCGAGTCCCGGCGAGAGCGTTCCCAATCCGCGGGTCTGTCCAAAGGCGTCGCCGATGGTCGGCATGAAGCCCGGCAGCGACAGGGAGTATTGGTTTCTGTATGAGATGCTGAAGCTGCGGGCCATCATCAGTACGCGTGCCACGCACTGGGCCGTCTTGTACCAGCCCTTGTTCTCAAGCGGTTCTTTCGGCGTTACGGTGATTTTCATCTTTATGGCAGAGTCGGTTTTGTTGAACAACTTAATCTTGTTGTTGTCCACCTTGCGCCATTTCATCTCTATGGCCTTGCCGTTCGCGTCCTTCGCCGACACCATTATGCGCTTCGTCTTCTTGTTGTGCGACACCACGATAGCCGTATCGGCAGCTATGGTTATCTCCTTCTCGAAGCTCTTGCGGTTCTTCGGGAGTTCTTTTTTCTTCTTTTCCGCCTCCTTGTCATCCTTCTTTTTCTTGTCTTTCTTTTGTGTTGCCGGCTTCGTCTTGCGCGTCGTCTTGTTGAAGCGGTCGTTGGTTTTCTTCAGGAACGGAATCTGGTTATAGAGCTTTTCGAGGCTCAGCGTACTGTTGATGTTCAGTGTCCGGTTGGTGTTGATGTTGTTTCCGAGCGATGTTCCGTCCTCCAATGCCGTACCCCTTACCCACGAGTAGGTGGCGTTATAGTTTGCGTCGGCGTTTATCCAGTTGAGTATCGGAATGAGGTTCAGCGGCAACTGATACGAAGCCGTGAAGGTTTGGTTGTAATCGAGCGGTGTTCCGAAGTGCTTTATGCTTGTCCACACTGAGTCCTTCCACGCCTGATACTGATCCGGATAGAGGTCCTTGTTCACCGGCGTGTACGGTTCTTCAATCTCGGCGTGCGTCGCTGAGCTGAAGTTCATGTGCAGGTTCTTTGTCAAATCCCACCTGATGGAGAAGTCTCGGTTCCACAGGAACTGTGAGTTAAAGGTCAGTGGAAGCTGCGTTCCTTCGGTCGACTCCATGTCGCGCTCCTGCAGTTCGTAGTAGTTTCGGGTGATGTCGGTATTGAAAGCAACGTTCTGAGGCAGCCAGTTCAGACCGAAACGCTTGAAGATGTCAAACCATTTCGATTTGCTTTTTATTACTTTCTTGAACGGTTCCCATGCCTTATACACCGGACTCCACGAGTAGTTGAGCGACCCTCGCCACTGGTCTTCCTTCTCATATACGGTCGTCTCGCCGCTGGTGTGGCGGTGGGAGTGGCTGTAAGAGAACGAGAAGTTGGCGGGATCGTAAGGCATCGGGTGGCCTTTCGTCTGTATTCCGACGCGCACATTCGACAGGGCGAAGTTGGTGTTCTTGGTCTTTGTGATGGCGATAGATTCCAAAGAATCGCGCTCCTGACCGTTCATTGCGTCGAGGGCATCGTCCAGTTCCATGTCGGTATCGAGCGGATTGTACTTCGGACGGTGCTCTTCCTGACTCACACTATAATATAAAGGTATGCTCACTTTGGCCTTGTCGGGGAAGAATTTACCAAAGTCGAGGTTCGTCGTAACTGCGTATGTGCTGTAATCTTCCTGCGAACGCTGTGCCACACCGTCTTCCAAGCCGCCGAAACCGTCGGAAATATATTTTCCCTGTACGTTGACGGTTCCGAAATCAGACAGTTGCACGTTCAGATTTCCTTGTGCAGCCCAGCCTCCTTCATTGTTAAATTCAAGCAGTCGCAGCTCGTTTATCCACACCTCACCGCTCTTCGGCGCGCCGGAGAGGTTGCGCACACCGAGTATCATGGTCTTAACCTCGCCCAAAGACGGGTTTCCCATGATGGTTACTTTGTTGGCGGGGCGGTTCTCATCGTATATGCTGAACTCGCGGTTGTAGCTTGCCGTGCCCATGCTTCGAGCCTGGTTGCGCTGCTTTTTCAATGATGTGAAGATGTTGAGAGGCACATCCAGCATATTCTCCTCGGGCCAAACCATTTCGCAGTCGGTACGGCTCATGCGGTTGTACTTGCCCGGAGGGGTCAGCTTCAGCGGTATTTCGTATTCGTAGTAGTTGTTCTTGTAGTCGCTTCCGAGCCTTACGAACACAGCCAACTGGTTGTCGGTAAGGTTCGTTACGTCCTGTTCCGGAGCGTTTGCGTGTACGAACATCTGCAATCTCTTGTACTGTCTGAGGTCGATGGTGGTGTTCTTGTAGACCGCTTTCGACTCGTTAGTGCCCAAGTCGGTTACTTCCATTGAGAGAGACTGCTCGTTTCCTTGCACCAACTGAGGCTGTGTGGGGTCTTGCGGACGCTCTATTCCCGGCGGCATGGTGTAGTTTACCGGCACTTTCTCGGTGTTCTCCTCAAGGCTCACCGCACTCACCGACACCTTGCCCGATGTCGATGCCGAGTTTGTGAGGTTCTGTTCATACACGCGCCATTCACCCCTTACGAGGTCGAGGTTGGCGAAACGCAGCACGATAGGCTTCTCGAAACCGTTCATGAACATACGCATGAAGCGCACACTCGTGAAGTCATTGATTGCTCCCACCTTGTTTTCGTATTCTCTCAGTGGTATCCTGAACTGATACCAAGTGGCGTGTCCGCGCTCTCCGTTGCGCAGCGAGGGCGATGTCTCGCGCTTGTCGACGATGAAGTTGCGGCCCACCTCAAAGTCTTCCGGGCGTATAGAGATGTGATACTGATAGTATTTCTCATACTCGTTCAGCGTGAAGTCCTGATTGATGTCTTCTACATCGGGAGTCGATTTATAGGAAGTGTCATAGCCTTCCTGCCTCATATCGCTGTCGGGCGAGTTGCCTTGAGGATTGTTTATGCGCTTGTAGCGGTGCAGAATCGACGCTTTCATCTCGTCGAAATCAGTGCCGCGGAAGTAGTGGTAGTCGTCGTTGGCAGGGTCGGCCCATATAGAATCGAATACGGCTTGGTTCACCTTGCCCTGTACCTGGGTGAGGAAGTCTTGATAACTTTCAAACTGTTGCTCTTCCTCATCATTCAAACCGTTGAATCCAACGTCCTGCAACCGGCGGCTGCCGTTGGTCGTTGCGAAGCCGTAAGTTACCGTAGCCTGTGTCGGAATCTTACCCCATTGAGTGTAAGTCCAGCTCTGCGAGCCGTCAACGGGCATACCGCTTTCGTAGAATTTCTTTCCGTCGTGGAGTACATCCTCGCTCACTTCACCTAAGTTGATATAGAAATCGCCGCCGTAGGTGTTTGCGTCGGGCTGCTCACTGCTATAAATAAACGGGTCGAGAAGCCAAAATTCGATGTACTCGATGTTGGCCGTCTGGAAGTCGTTGGTATCAAGTTTGCGCATCATACCGCCCCATGTGCGGCGCGGATTGTTCAGTTTTCCTTCCGCGTTCAGGTCGGGATTGAAGTTATACGGGCCGCGCTCCGACGGATAGAAAGCCAAGTTGAGCACCGGAAGCGTGGCTATCGCGCCGTTGTAGCTGCTCTGGTCGCGATACGGGAAAAGCTCGTTCGTGTAGACCTCGCGTACATAATAGTTGCTCAACTGCTCGAGGTCGCTCTTTATATGCCCCGGAGTGAGCGACGAAGACCGGCGTGTGAAGAGCGGGTCGATGTTATACCATGCCAGCAACGAACGGTTGAAGCCGCTCTGAAGTGTCGATTTGTCTTTCGATTCCGGGAACATCGATGGCACACTCGATATTATCCACGACGACGGCGAACTTACGTCTATCGTGTTTTTCGCGTTCTCAAAGTCGTCGATATACGATGCGTTGTCCTGCGTTCCCTTGCTCTGTCCTGCGATAAGCTGTGCAAATTCAGCCGACAGAGATATGTTCGACGGCTGCGTAACGTGCAGGAACGGAATCTTGTTGAGCATATTCGTGAGCCACTGGCTTTCCTTTTTCCAGTTCAGGTTAAGTCCCCAAATAGTGTTGTTCAGCGGTTCACTGCCCATCGTTACCTTTGAAGTGAGCGCCTGTTCCGACAGATGCTGGAACGTACCGCCTATCTGGAAGTTCTTCGAGAAGTCATATTCCCAGTTCAATCCGAGCATCGTCTTGCGCGACATACCATAGTCTGTGTTGCTCTCCAGCGACACATTGACTGCCGTACCTGCGTCGATGATGCTCTGGTTGAGTATTGTTACCTCGCCCGCGCTGTAATCGACGCTGTAATCCGAGCCTTCTGTCAGCGTTACGCCACCGGCCGTCACCACCACCGAACCTTGCGGAACGTTATACGCTCCCAGTGAAATCACGTTGGCAAGCGACCCTCGGAACTGTCCCACGAGCATATACTTGTCTTTCTCGGCTATCTGCTTGGCAATCGTTTTCGTCGAATCATACAACTCAGTGAAGGCATATTGCGCCGCCTTGTCGGCCGGAATGCCTTTCGACACAAGGTAGTTGTACATATATTTACCGAACGGTTCGGCCACAGGGAAGAACACACGGCCGTTGCTCACGGTGTATCCGTCCACGTAGTCGAAGTATCCGTTAGGGTTCGTGCGGTTATTGTTGTCCAACCGGTCGGCCCCCACCATCTTTATGATGGTCTGGTCTTTCACCTGCGGCTCGGGTATATAAGAAATGTAAACGCCTGTCGTGTCGCTCTGATACTTCACGTCGAGGCGGAATTTCTCTCTTTCCACGTTCGACGCTAAATAGTAGACGTTTTTCATCATCAGCCCCCAGTTGCCCTGTTTCGGATTGTTGCTTGTGTTCTTCAGCGCCTTTACGATGAGCGTACTGTTTGCATCGGTGATGTCGCTGGCAAACTCTCCCACCTGATAGGTTACGCCGCCGTAGGTATATTCGTATGCGATGGCCAGCACCTGGTCGGTCTGTAGCGACAGATTTCTTAAGGAAATATAGCCCAACGCCTGGTTTATGGTGTATTCCGAACTGCTCAGCAACCGTGCGCTCGCCACCTTCTCAAAGTCGTTTCCGCCCACCAGTCCTATGCCTTCGAGCGTAGTACTCGCCTGATCGATGTCTCTCACGCCGCCCAATGCCGATACCGTGGCATACTCGGCGTTGGCCGCATTGGCCGGCACCGTACCGCCACCGGCTCCCCAAAGGTCAGGCCTGCTTATACCGGAGTTCTCGCCCAAGTCGGTCAGCGCAATGATATTGCGTGTATTGGTGGTCGTTCCGCTTTTGTTTGTCACCCAAACCTCCACGCGGTTTATCGTAACTCCTGTCGTCATATTAGGTAAAGTGCGCATCGCCGCATCGTAACGGTTGCGGAAATGCTGCGCCATGAAGAAGTGGCGGTTCTCCTCATAGTTGGCCGCGTCTATCTCAAACGGAGTCAACTGCACTCCGCCACGCGACGAAACACTCTTGCTCGACGATTTCTTCTGCGACACAACGGTCTGCAATTTCAATTTTCCAAATTGCAAATCCGTTCTGATTCCGAACAGCGAACTGGCTCCCTGCACCAGCGAGTTGTTGCTCGGGAATGTGATATTTCCGCCCTCCACCAGTTTTATTATCTCGTCCTCCTTGCCTTCGTAGCGCAGTTTCATGTCCTGCGCGTCATAGTCGAAGGTCGCGTCGGTGTTGTAGTTCAGGTTCATGTTCACCTTGTCGCCCACCTTACCGTTCACGCTCAGGTTTATTTTCTCGTCGAAGTTCATCGTCGTCGTTTTCCTGTTACGTATCGGCAGCGACGGGTTGTCGATGTTGTTGAGCGTTGCGCCAAACTTCAGCTCGGCCGTTCCCTGTGTCTTTATGCGCACTCCGCCCGGACCGAATATCTTCTCTGCCGGCCCGAGGTCGAAGTGCATATCGGTGAAATCGAATTTCTCCTTGCCCTGTTTCTGAAGAATCTCCTGATTCTTCGCGCGGTAGTAGTCTGCGAAACTGCGCTTCTCGCTCCACTTCATATACTCCTGCGGAGTCATCATTATAGGTGCGTTCACATAGGTGCCGCCTATCTTGTAACCTATTATATACCGGTCGAGCGAGTCGTTATACTCCACCGTCTGCTGCATATTGTCCGGGCGCTTCAGGTCATACGCACCCTGCGACAAGTCCTCGAACGTCAACGGATATGTCCTCTGTACCGGCCAGCGTGGATGGAGCAGCGAGTCGGGAATTTCCTCCTCCTCGATTTCCACCTCAGGAATCACCGTCTGCGACTTCTTTTTCTGCTTTGTCGTGTCGGGAGGAGCAGCAACGGAGAAGTCGGGCATACCCGTTCCGCTCATTATTTTCAGGAACGAATGTGCCACACTACGCCCGCCTGTTACGGAGAGAACGCCGCAACAGCTCAATATCATTATTATAATATATAGCTTTCTACGCATATATGATAGAGGCCGATAAGTCTTTTCGGTTCCCGGTTATCAGGCCGTTAGGTGATATATGCTTTTGTTTTATCATACAAAATCATCTTATAACCTTAAGACCTCATAACCTTACAACCTCACGACCTTATAATCTTACAACCTCATAACCTTACTTAATCTGTTTCAATGCCAGTTTCACAACCTGCTCAACGGGCAGGTCGGGCTGTTCCGTAATGATTTGTGATACCACCTTAGCCGATGGCGCGGGCGAGAAGCCCAGCATCGTGAGCGCACTCACAGCCTCGTCCCTCACCTCCGTGTTTATGCTTGCCGCACTTGGTGATGCCGCCACGTGCAGTTCCTCGGCAATGCCCATCGACACGATTTTGTCTTTCAGGTCGACGATGATGCGTTGTGCCGTTTTAAGGCCGATGCCCTTCACGCTTTTCAGCATCCTCTCGTCGCCGTTGGCAATCACGTTGCACAGCTCCGCGGGCGTCAGCGAAGACAAAATCATTCGTGCTGTATTCGCTCCCACGCCGCTAACGGTTATGAGCAGGCGGTACAGCTCGCGCTCCTGCTTGTTGCCGAATCCGAAGAGCGTGAACGAGTCGTCGCGCCCGCCAGTTACGAGCGCTTCGTGTACGAATAGCTTCACATCCTTCTTGCCCTGAATGGCACTGTAAGTATTTAGGGAAATATTGAGAGCATAGCCAACGCCGGCCGCTTCGACCACAGCCAATGCCGGTGTCAGTTCGGCCAGTTCACCTTTTATATATTCAATCATTCTTCCTGTTTTCTTTGTATATACGTTTTAATAAACGTTTTATGTCCTTTTTTATTGTATTACACATTATTTATATAACACACTTGCGTGTATGCAAAAGGCGCATCCTCAAAAACGGGGATGCGCCTTTTTGTATCTTTTTAGAGTCAGAGCGTTAAATCATGCATCATGGATATGGCGTAAAGCGGACATACGCCCAAACAAATAAATCGTCTGTTTTTTTAATTTTTCAAACAAATAAATTGCTTGATTTCTAAATTTTCCAAACAAATAATTCGTGCGTTTTTGAAAAAATCCAAAGAAATAATGCAAAATGCCTTCTCTCGTTTATGGATGAAACAGGTTGTCAACTGTAGTTTCCTGATTTAGGTTGACTACTTGTATGTCTTAAACCTTGATAAAGTTG
>ERZ779852.383-NODE-383-length-48897-cov-5.842103_pt1 | contig 48897 bp, 38 predicted proteins | sample MGYA00511559_ERZ779852 | MGnify/ENA primary metagenome ERZ779852 (study PRJEB29588, sample SAMEA2157977) | human gut metagenome | biome: human gut; feature: human-associated habitat; material: faeces | place: Denmark | collected 2008/2010 ...
TCCTTTTCCGCATAGCAAATTTATATGGCTATCCCCACTAAAAATCTACTGAGCCAAGAGTTGGGCTCGCCTTTCATCGTTGAGTGGATAGTGATATGGGTGCATCAACCATTTAAGATAGGAATTTTAAACCAGATGTGTATAAAAAAATGAGCGATAAAATACCATGAGGTACTTTATCGCTCATTAAATACGATTAGCCGCATGCGATGATTATCGCATCAGCTTGTTTATGCTTGCTTTTTCAGTGTGGCAATTGTTTCCTGAAGTGCAGCAATCTTCGTTTCAGCATCGCTCTGCTTTTTGCGTTCCAGTTCAACAACTGCAGCAGGTGCGTTGTTGACGAAACGTTCGTTCGAAAGTTTTTTCTGAACGCCAATGAGGAAGCCTTGCAGATGTTTTAATTCAGCTTCGGCTTTGTTCAACTCAGCCTCAACGTCGATCAGGCCACCCAGCAGTACGGCAAACTCAGAAGTTCCAACCATGAACGAAGAAGCACCTTCACCTTTCGATTCAACAACCTCAATACCGCTGATACCAGCCATCTTAATGGTGAGTGCATTGAAAGCAGCATAGGGGTTAGAACCAACAACCTGAAGGTCGAGTTCTTCGCGCGGAGAAATGTTTTTGGAATTTCTGATGGCGCGTACACCGGTTACTACATTCTTCATGCCTTCGATGTTGGCCAGCAGTTCCGCATCGGCAGCCTGGGGCTGTTCGATGGTTTGCGGACTTACCATAATGCTTTCGCCTTCTTTACGTTCGGTTAAGTGTTGCCAAAGTTCTTCGGTGATGAAGGGCATGAAGGGGTGGAGCAGATGGAGCAGGTGGTCGAAAGCGGCGAGCACAGCCTGGTAGGTAACTGCGTCGATGGGTTGGCCATAGGCAGGCTTAACCATTTCGAGGAACCAACTTGAGAACTCGTCCCAGAACAGGTGGTAAACTTCCATCAATGCTTCGCTCAAACGGTATTTCGTATAGAGGTCGGCAATTTCGGCTGCGCTTTGACGTAATTTGGCGTTGAACCATTCAACGGCTAAGCGGGCAGTTTCGGGCTGAGACAAATTGGTGTCGACGTTCCAGCCTTGTACAAGACGGAAGGCGTTCCATATTTTGTTGCAGAAGTTTCGACCTTGTTCGCAAAGGGCTTCGTCGAACAGAATGTCATTACCGGCAGGTGCAGCCAACATCATACCCATACGTACACCGTCGGCACCAAATCGGTCGATCAAATCGAGGGGGTCGGGTGAGTTGCCCAACGACTTCGACATCTTACGTCCTAATTTGTCGCGTACGATACCCGTGAAGTATACATTCTTGAAAGGCATCTTTCCGGTATATTCGTAACCGGCCATAATCATACGGGCAACCCAGAAGAAGATGATGTCCGGACCAGTAACCAAGTCGCTTGTCGGATAGTAATATTGGAATTCTTCGTTGTTGGGATCGTTGATGCCTTTGAACAAAGAAATAGGCCAGAGCCATGAAGAGAACCATGTGTCGAGGGCATCCTCATCCTGTCGGAGGTCTGTGGCCGTGAGTTCATTGTTGCCGCTCTTAGCACGGGCCAGTTCTACTGCTTCGTCAATGGTTTCAGCTACCACAAATCCACCCTGGGGCAGGTAGTAGGCAGGAATGCGATGACCCCACCAGAGCTGACGCGAAATACACCAGTCCTTGATGTTTTCCAGCCAGTGGCGATAAGTGTTTTTGTATTTGGTAGGATAGAACTTGATTTCGTCGTTCATGACGGGCGGCAAAGCCAAGTCGGCGAAGTGCTGCATCTTCAAGAACCACTGCATAGACAATTTGGGTTCGATGGGCACACCCGTACGTTCTGAACAACCAATCTTATTGTCGTAGTCTTCAATTTTTTCCATCAGACCGGCTTCCTGTAAGTCGATGGCAATTTGCTTGCGAACATCGAAGCGGTCCAGGCCAACATACATGCCGGCAGCTTCAGAAAGGGTGGCGTCGTCATTGAAAATGTCGATGGCTTCGAGGTTGTACTTCTCACCAAGCATATAGTCGTTGACATCGTGGGCGGGGGTTACTTTCAAACAGCCTGTACCAAACTGAATGTCGACATACTCATCTTCAATAACAGGAATTACGCGGCCAACCAAAGGTACAATAACCTTCTTTCCCTTGAGCCAATGGTTCTTGGGGTCGTTGGGGTTGATGCACATGGCAACGTCGCCCATGATGGTTTCGGGGCGGGTGGTGGCAACTACTGCGTAGCGTCCGCGTTCGTCAGTATGAATAACTTCGCCTTCTTCACCGGTAGCTCCGGTTCCGTCGTCTTCGCTGACGTAGTATTTCATGTAATAAAGTTTGGTGTGCTCTTCCTTATAAATAACTTCTTCGTCTGAAAGAGCCGTTTTGGCGCGAGGGTCCCAGTTAACCATGCGCACACCGCGATAAATCAAACCTTTGTTGTAAAGGTCAACGAATACTTTGATTACACTTTTCGAACGTTCGTCGTCCATGGTAAAGGCAGTGCGTTCCCAGTCGCACGAAGCTCCGACGCGACGTAACTGCTGAAGAATGATGCCACCATGTTCTTCTGTCCAATCCCATGCGTGCTTTAAAAATTCATCGCGCGTAAGGTCGGCTTTCTTGATGCCTTTTTCTGCCAAACGGTTTACGACTTTGGCTTCGGTTGCAATTGAAGCATGGTCGGTACCCGGAACCCAGCAGGCATTTTTGCCTTCCATGCGGGCGTGGCGAACCAAAATGTCTTGAATGGTTTCGTTAAGCATGTGTCCCATGTGCAACACACCTGTTACATTGGGCGGAGGTATAACTACCGTATAGGGTTTACGTCCATCGGGTTTTGACGAGAAAAGGTGATTGTCGGTCCAATATTGGTACCATTTTCCTTCAACCTCTTCGGGATTGTAAGTTTTAGCTAATTCCATTATAAATAGTAGGTGTTTTGAAATTCGTGTCAGAAATGGTAAGTTTGTGCTTACTGATTCGTTGCCGATGATGTTTAATCGGACGTTTGTTCTTAGTGAACACAAACTTATCAAGTTGCAAAGTTACGGTATGGCAGGTTAACAGCAAAAGAAATGTATAAAAAGATGACATATAAGTTAATGCCAAAGCATTTCTTTGCTGATAGTTTGCCATTTTCCACCTTCACGGCGCATCGTTACTTTGGCACTGTCCCAATAGCTGGGCCAACCACCATAAATACCTCCAAGGAAGATAACCTTAATCGGATGTAGTCCTTTAGTAAGTGCCAGTTGTCGGTTTTCGGCAGAATGGCGAGGAACGGCTTTATGTGAATTGTCTACTGCAAGTTTACCATCAATATATAATTGATTGTTGTTTGTAGAAAATTCATAGATGCCCGTTTCCGGTATATTTATATAACCTTCAACCATTGCTGCGTAATCCTTGACATTGCGAACGTTCGATGGAACAGAAGCGAGTGAACGCAATGACTCAATGTTGGCAACGACTGAATCGTTTATAGCTGGCGTTCCTTTAATATGAGTTGGCTGCTGGTAGTTTCCGTCCCATTTCTTCAGGAGTAATCCTGGCTTTGCATCCGTTTTGACAATATTCTTGCTGTACGACTGTTTATCCAGGTATAGGGTTCGCGTCGGCGAAAGAATACCTGACGGCAGAACCGTTGCAGCATTTATTGTGGTAGAACGGTTAACCACGATGGGAGCCGAATAGGTGGTAGAGTTCACCGTTGGCTGTGTGCCGTCTGTGGTATACACAATGCGCAATGGGCGTGTGGTTTTTAATTGCAGCGTATCAGTGTCGGTAAATGCCAGATAATTAAACGAGCCATTAGGTTGTTCCGGCTGCGGAATGTGGAAGTTTACGTTACGCAGTTGTAATCGGATCGAGGCATCGCCGTCAACTCGTCTGCAGAAATCGGTGAAGTCCTTTCGCTGAACAGCAGACCATCCCACTTCAGCTAAAGCCAAAGCGCGGGGATACAACCGAAATTCAAGATGACTGACAGAGGGCAGGTATTCGCTCCAGCAGTTGGCTTGAATGCCTAAGACCAAATCCTCGCGCCCGGCATCTTTGATAGCTTTGGGTACAGGGTCGTAGCTATATACTTTCTTAAGAGGAGAGTAACCACCGATTGCGCAATAGGGTTCAGTGGCAGGATCGCCTTGGAATTGATCGAAGTAGAAGCCTTGGTTGGAGGGCGTCATGAGCACTTTGTGTCCGGCCTTGGCCGCAGTAATACCGCCGGTTTCGCCTCGCCATGACATGACGATAGCCGTAGTGTCGAGGTTGCCACCTTCAAGGATTTCATCCCATCCTATAATGGTTTTTCCTTTTTTATGCAGGTATTTCTCGATGCGTCCAATGACATAACTTTGCAACTGAGCTTCATGTTTATATCCTAGCTCTTTCATTCGAGCTTGGCATTTGTCGCAGTTTTCCCATTCCACTCGGGGACTTTCGTCACCGCCTATATGAAAATATTTGGAGGGAAAGAGGGGAGTCATTTCATCAATGACGTTTTGTAAGAAATTGAACATGAGTTCCTTACCTGGGCACATAACAACGTCCTCCACACCCCAAATAATGCGGGGAGTCGTGGGCTCTTCTTTACAAGATAATTCAGGGTAGGCTGCAATGGCTGCCAGTTCATGTCCGGGTATTTCAAGCTCAGGAATGATTTCAACATGCCGTTGACGGGCATATTCTACGACTTCTTTTATTTCCTTTTGTGTATAGTATCCTTCATGAACCGACTGGTCTCCTTCGATGCGTTTGCTTCCGATAGAGGTTAGTTTCGGGTATTTTTTGATTTCAATTCGCCAACCTTGATCATCAGTTAGATGCCAGTGCATTCTATTGATTTTATAGGATGAAAGCAAATCAATTTGCTTTTTAACAGCACTAACCGGAAGAAAATGACGGCAGGGATCAAGCATTACACCGCGATGCGAAAAGCGAGGTTTGTCTGTTATCTGAACGCTCGGGATTTGCCATGTTTCAATGTTTACTGATGGAGAAGTACTTTCAACCTTGGCAGGCATCAACTGCAAGAGTGTTTGCATGGCATAGAACAGACCTGTGCCAGTTGCTGATTTAGCCGTAATTTGTCGAGGCGTTACTTCCAGTGTATAGGATTCATCACCTTGTAATGATGGGTCAATTACAAAAGTAATGGTATTTTCTGCAAATGCCTTGCCAGATTTGAGCTTGAGTCCGGTCGCATTTTTGATTTTAGATTTGAAAAAATCTGTGGTTTCTTTAGCTTCTTTGCCTTTGGCTGCAACTTGAGTAGTTAAGGGGTTGAATTGAAATGCACCTTCCGTGATTTTTGTTTCAAGAGGGGTCGGTATGATGTTCAGACCTGATGATGCAGTTTGTGCAGTTAAGCTAAGCGTACCGCATAGCATACATGCGGTTAAAATGTTCTTTTTCATGATGTTAGATTACGTTTGGTAAACTAGGATTGTAAAAGCAATCGAAAGAGTGATGACTCAAAATCCTACTTAATACATGAAACATACTGATGATAATGTATGTCTGCTTTATGCAAAGAATTCAGACAATATGAATTTATAATCCTAATTTAGGCTTTACTTTTTTATATCAATGAGGTATGTAACTTTTGCAATGATGGTGCCGTTATTTGAGCGCCCAAAAGTATCCTTTTTTGAGTTGTTGAATATATCGGAGAGTCCGTAGTAGTATCTGCCTTCAACTAAAAAGTGCCCAATCTTTGTAGAGAGTTCCAGACCTAAACCACCCGTGATGCCATAATCGAACTTGCGTTCAATGGCCTTACCATATTGATCGATAAGTCCGTTGGGACGATTGGGTACACCTTCGTTGTTCAGTGTGAAATCGCTTTGAGTGGTTTTCTCACCAATGCAATAACCTATTTGTGGGCCCGCGATGAAGTATCCCATAAGTCCTCTATTTTCCTTACCCCATCCCAAACGAGCCAACACAGGTAATTGCAGATAGTGTTGATCACGTCGGTACGTATCAGGCAGAGGTTTAGAGTTTACATCTAAGATATTTTCGTTCCAACCCAAAGTGGTGTAATTTAACTCCAGTTGCAAGGCGCAATATGTTTTGAAATACTTTTCGCTTGTAAAGCGTGCAACAATACCAATGGTTGGACCTATATGCAAGTTTTGTTTGATGGTGGGGTCAAAACCGATGGTGTTCATCGCAACACCACCGGTTACACCTATAGCTATGTTGTTTCTAGGTTCTCCAATTTGTGCATTAGCGTGTGGAGCACTCAAAGTTGCCAATAATATAACAAATACTCGGCTGATATTTTGCAGAAACTTGTAGTTCATTTTTATCTGCTTAGTTCATAGAGGTTTTTACAATGCTCAAGTCTTTCTTGAAATGTACGAGCCACATGCTGCGACTGATGTATCCACCTTTGTTGTTTACCTGGAGAAAGCGCAAATCTGTTTGTAACTTCGGTGTAGCAGCAATGGTTCCGGGCATAGGCTTTTGCGTGTTGAAATCATGTCCAAACGTAGCAAGTCCACCCAAAAATGCCAAGCTGAAATCGTAGCCAAGCGGAGCCATACGTGGTTGGCTGTTCAGCAAACTGGTTTTGAACCATTGTTTGTACGATTGATCAAATGCTGTGGCTGCAGAAGTATGCGGATAATAGTAGCTCGAAGTGAGTATGTATGTATCAGCTGCATGGAGTTGCATTTTTAGGTCGTTTTCTGTGTAAGGAATCCACTGGTCGTAGCCTAAAAGTGAAAGTTCCGCTTGCGGTAACGAACTATTTAAAGTTTGGATTTTAGGTAGCAGCGATTTGAGCGTTTCTGCCGAAGCATCGTCGGGGATAAGCATAAACGGCTCATGGGTATGACCTGCCATCAGTGATTTCAGCGTTTCAGTACTGCTTGAGATTGCTGTTGTAATTACATTGAAATTCAATGATTTCAGTTTTCGCTGAAGTTCATTGCAGAACACTCTTTTGTTACCGTTATTAGACTGTAAAATAATTACGTTCGTTTGTGGTGTAAATGATTTTGTGAATAAATCAATAGCTAAAGCCGTTTCGTAGGCAACCGGAGTGTTGATAACATATACATGCGGATTGTTATTTACTTGGTTCACCTTTGAAGAGAAAGGAATGGCCACCTTGCAGTTTCCATTTGCAGCTGTTGTTACCTCGTCAAAATGTGAAGGATAAAGTGGACCAACAATGACATCAGGCTTTTGTCTGAGAATGTCGTTCATCAGCAAGGCAACCCCTGCGTTGGGAGCAGGCTCATTGTAAACTGTGATGTTTACATTGGTTTGTTTCTCTTTTAAAGCTTCAATGCCAAGAAGCATACCTCGGTAAAACTCAACACTACGCTCATTTTCAACGTTGCTTCCGATAAACGGTAACATTACAGCTACTTTAATCGAACTTAGACCTTTATATTGTGGCTGTGACGAGGACGTCTTATTTGTGCTCGCAGTCGATGCCACAGGAATGCGTATAATCATTCCTTTTTTCAATTTGTAGCTATTTTCTTTGAGGATAGGATTGGCATTTATCAGTTCTTCAACCGTGATGCCGTTGTTTTTAGCTAAACTATAAAGAGTGTCTTTTCGTTTTACCTTATATTCCTTAAAAGTATAGGGCTGTTGGGGGTTGGATGTATTGGGAACTGTACTGCGATTTGATTGCAGCATAGGAACTGCCACATTGAGACTTTTTCCAACTTCTATGTGCTCAGGTTTAACCTGCGGGTTCAAGCGCTGCAGCTCAGTCGTTGTCAGATTGTACTTTCGTGCAATGCTGTAAAAAGTTTCACCTGCTTTTATGGTATGAGTAGCTTCAGCCAACGCATTTGCGTTCACTGAACTCTGTACTTGTGCCGATGCTTCAAGGTTAGTTGAGCAAAATAAGCCCATTGAAAAGACAAAGATGTTGATATATTTCACGTTGCAGTTTTTTGATGTAAAGCAATCCGGCAGTATGGTGAATGAACCATATCCGACAGAATGTGCATGTTGTTTAAATGGCCTTTTATAAAAAAAGTAAGGCAATCAGTATGCTCTTATGCTGCAAAAATACATAAAAGATAGCATTTTATCCTTGACTTCGAAAAGAAAATAGTATTTTTGAAGTTCAAAGAGTGTATAATACTGAGTAGAAGGTCTGAATTGTTTTTCAAGAAGAAAAATTCTTACACCTATCTTACTTCGTTGTGGATGAATACTTGAAAAAGCGTAGCAGTGGTTCTTCCGTAATGGGGTAACAAGTGTACGATAGATTGCTATATTTCATTATATGGAAAGAGTGATCAGAACCATACAGACTGTTTACAGACAATCATAGGCAGATGCTTCATTTATATAAGGTTAGCGATGCCGATGAAATCAGTTTTTATATTTATAGCTAAATTTCGATGTAACGCATGAATTATACTTCACTTTTAACTGGATTGTTTGCCCTGACAACGGTTATGCCAGCGATGGCACAAAAACGGAAAAATGCGGCTAAAAATGAACCCGTTTTATCTGTTGAACAACTGATTCAACAATATCGTTTTGACGAGGCAGCGCAATTATTGCAACGAGAAATTAAGGCTGCACAAAAAGCAGGCCGCGATACGGAACGCTTGGATGCCGATATGCGACGTGTCAATATGGGTTCTGATATGTTGCGAGGAACAGAAAAAATCACATTTGTCGATAGTTTTCAAGTTTCGCGTAAGCAGGTGTTGAATACCATTCGTTTGTCTGCCGAAGCTGGAAAGTGGGTTTCTACATCATCTTTGGGCGACGCTTTCAAATCGCGGCCCAAAGTGCTGGGAAAACTAGCCTTTGTCAATGAACTTAACGACCGCATTTTCTTTGCTGCGTCAGATTCTGCTCATGGTGCAAAAACCATTTGTTCGGCGTATCATTCTGGCAATAAGTGGGGTACTTCTACAAAGTTGAATGGCCTTAACGATCATGCAGAAGACCAAGATTTTCCTTTTGTAATGCCTGATGGTGTTACCTTGTATTTTGCTTCTCAAGGTGATGAAAGTTTAGGTGGTTATGACCTTTTTGTTACTCGATACGATACAGAAAGCAAGGAATACTTGAAGCCGGAAAACTTGGGTATGCCTTTCAATTCGCCAGCAAATGACTATATGCTTGCTATTGACGAATCGGCGAAGTTAGGCTGGCTGGTTTCAGACCGCTTTCAGTCTTCTGCCGATAGCGTGTGTGTTTATGTGTTCGTTCCGAGTGAAAGCCGTGAAATTTATGAAGTAACAGAGGATACACACTCACAACTGATACGTTTGGCTCGTCTAGAGTCTATCGCAGAAACACAAACAGATAAATCTGTTGTGATTGCTGCCAAACAACGCATGGCTGATTTAATGGAGAAACGCGAAGAAAAGACTGCCCAAAAACGCTATGTGATAAATGACCGCACCGTATACACCAGTTTAAAGCAGTTCCGAAGCGATGCTGCAAGAAGAATTGCCAAACAAGCTGATGAAGCAAAAAAGCAGATAGATGATCTGAAAGCAAAGCGCGATGATTTGCAACGATTGGCTGCTCAGGGAAATAGAACTTCTGATGTTCTGTCGAAACTCAAGCAAATCAATCAAGTGCTTCCTCAGTTAATAAAGCAGTACGAGAGTCTGTGTAAAAACATGCGCCAAGCAGAAGTTAAGTAAAATACATTTCTTCATATTGCGCATCTCTCGCTGTTTCCTATTATTCTGATACAACAGATATTTTTCCTAATGTTATTATGTGTGGCGACTTACTCATCTGAGAAGTCTTTTGGGTGAGTTGCCTCTACTTTAAATCTTTACAATCATGACTAATCAAAAACCTATTGCCCCATCTGAGCTGATTATCAATCCTGATGGTAGTATATTCCATTTGCATGTACGTCCGGAACAGTTGGCTGATAAAGTAATTTTGGTGGGCGATCCCGGGCGCGTGCCTGTTGTTGCAGCTCATTTCGAAACCAAAGAATGCGACATTGAAAGTCGTGAGTTTCGTACGATTACCGGAACCTTCCAAGGTAAACGCATTACGGTTGTTTCCACGGGTATCGGATGTGACAACATCGATATTGTGGTTAATGAATTGGATGCACTTGCAAACATTGATTTTGAAACACGTTGTGTGCGTCCTGTGTTGCGTCAACTCGAGTTGGTTCGCATTGGTACTTGCGGCGGATTACAGCCCTTTACTCCTGAGGGTACATTTATTGCAAGTAAACGCAGTATAGGCTTTGATGGCCTGCTCAATTTTTATGCAGGACGCAACGAGGTATGTAATCTCGATTTTGAACAAAAGTTCCTGAATCACATGCAGTGGACAGGTTCACAATGTATTGCTCATCCTTATGTTGTGAGTGCAGATGAAGAGTTACTGGAGCGTATAGCCCAAACAGATATGGTACGTGGTGTGACCATAGCTTGTGGCGGATTCTTTGGTCCTCAAGGCCGACAATTACGTTTACCTTTGGCCGATCCACACGCAAATGCTAAGATTGAAAGCTTTACCTATGGCGAGGAACGCATTACTAATTTCGAGATGGAGAGTAGTGCATTGGCTGGTCTGTCCCTTTTGATGGGACATAAAGCTTTGACCTGTTGTATGGTTATTGCTAACCGTGTGGCGGGTCGTGCCAATCCTAATTATAAGAATAGTATAGACAACTTAATCAAGCTCGTGCTTGAACGAATTTAAGTTGTGCTTATATCTCTTCTTTTAAGCATTTGAGGTAGATTTACACTGTAATGTTTACACAAGGCTTTACCACCTTTAAAAGGTGTGTAAGGCCTTTTCTTGGCTCAGTCGCAAAAGTGTGTGTTAGAAGTCAACAACGCATACCGGATTTCAGACAGGCCTACCTGCCTTACTTTCAGTTGTAACATCGTGTCAAAGAACGCTGAATGAATCACAATAAGGAATACTGTTTTTTCATCCTTCAAGGCTAATGTGCAGCTTATCAATGCTTTAGTGTTGCCTTTATTGCGAATGCAATGTCAGTGCAAACCGAACGCAGAGCGATGAGAGCTGGCTCTCAAAAGCTATGCTGAGGTGCAGCCTGACTTCGCTGTAGGCAATGTCAGTGCCAACCGAATGCAGAACTTGAAAACTTGTTTTCGGAAGTTATGCTGAGGTGCAGCCTGACTTCGCTGTAGGCAAAGATACAACATGCACAACCCGAAATCCAAATTTTTGGGTCTCCTAATATCGCACCTCGAAAGTTTTCCAGACCTCCGAATGTGCATTCAGCCCTTTATCTATGGGCATTTCGGTGCATTTTTTATACGCGAAAAAAAATGAAATCGGGATATAACATTTTATCTCTTGATGATTCTCAAAACGTACGAAGCAGCAACGTTTTACTTCACTTAAATGCCAAAGCCCCCGCACCTTTTTGCTACTAATCCCTTTTCTTTTATCAGACAACATAGGCAGTACATTTGACGTATTTCATTCCTGGGATAAATCAATGATTAACTTAGGAGTTGTAAAAAATGTATGTAAGAATATTGCATCTGTATATAAAAAAATGATGGCGAAACATTTCACAACGTTTCGCCAATTTTGTTTTTAATAGGTATTAGTCCTTAAGGTAAAAAGATTGTTTTTAGGATAACGCTGCAAATGTAGAACGATATTTTCATATAACCAAATTTATACACGAGAATTTGCATTAAAAATCCAATATTTTTTTAGAACTCTTTATTTCTTTAAATTGTAATTATGTTGCACAAAAAAAGCTAAGTGTTGAAAATCAGAAATAACAATTATGTTGCATAGTCTGAATTTTCACACTTAGCTTCTTTATCAGAATTCAATGTTGATGCGAGCGTTAAGCTGTCTGCCCGTTAAGTAGTTAGGCACTGCATACTGATTGTCGTTGATGTCTGTTACCCAGTAGTAAGAGTTTACATTGTCTATGCCTAAAATATTGAAGCAGTCAATACCTAACCAAATGTTCTTGAAAGCTTTTGCAAATCCCCGTTGTATGTGTTTGTCTTCATTGTTGAGCAGACGATAACTCATGCCGATGTCAACACGTTTGTAGGCTGGTGCACGTAATGTTTGCTTCGAGCGTTCAGATCTGGGTGGTCCAAAAGGTAAGCCATCAGCAAAGGCAGCTTTCAATGTCAAGCGCCAGCGGGTTGTTCCCGGAAAATAGTCCGTGAAGAATAGCGATACATTGTATAGCTGATCCGTAGGTCGGGGAATCCATGTACCATCAATCTTTTCCTTGGTTCTCATAAGCGAGAAAGTTAGCCATGAATCTGTACCCGGAACAAATTCGCCATAGAGTTTAAAGTCGATGCCTGCAGCATAGCCTTTGGCGGCATTCTTACCATAGTATATCACTCTGACGTTGTCAACCGTATAAGGTATAAGGTTGGACAAAAGTTTGTAGTAAACTTCCGTCGTGAACTTAAATGGTCTGTTTGCCAATCTGAATGTGTAGTCAGCTCCAGCAACAAAGTGTATCGAACGCTGTGATTTGATATTCTTGTTGAGTGAAACCTTGGCCATACCATTATGCAGTGTGGTGTCTTTTAACTCTTTGTAGAAAGGTGCCTGATAATAGAAACCAGTAGCAAATCTGAAAGTCCAATGATCAGAGAATGAAGGAAGCAGACCTACAGAAATGCGCGGAGAGAAAAGTGCCTCTTTATTCCAGTTCCAATAGCTGAATCTCAAACCATAGGTAATGTTGAATAATCCGGCATTTCCTTTGATGCGCCAAGAGTCTTGAGCGTAGAGATTGAAACGCGATGAGTTTACATCAGCTTTGGACCGAAGGCTGTAAATGAGCTTAAGAATCTGCTGATCGTGGGGGAGTGAGTATCCCATAGAATCGCGCATTTCCCATTCTCTTGAATTTTCATGTATGGTTTCTTTGGTCCAGTTAAAACCAGCCTGCAGCGTATGACCGGTGAGTTTCGTACGGAATCTGAGTCCCAAATTCATAACCCTTGCCCGCAGTCTGTTGCGAGCATGTTCCATGTATGTGCCTACTCCCAGTTGTTCTTGCGAAGTAGCTTCATTCAGCCAATATTCACCTTGAATGTCATAGGTCTCCTGCTCTCGAGTTGCAAAGGATGAAAATTGCAGAGCAAGGAATGTTTCCGGATTAAAATGGCGTGTAAGCGTTGCTGCGCCAAATAGCGTGCGAAAGTTATCCTTTTCTTTTCCATCGAAGTAAACTTTAAAGCTTTTGGCATCACTGATAGTACCGAATTTGGTTTCTCGGTCTTCGGGCTTGAAGTTGTAATGGTTGTCTGAAATATTACCGAGTAATTCAAACGACCATCTGCGATTAGGTCGCCATGACAGGAAAGCCTGATAGTCCAGGAAGTTCGGTTGGTATTCTCCGTTTGTATCGGTTGAACCTAACAAGTATTTGGTTGTTTTATAACGCACAGACGTCATTAGGCTGACTTTCTTGTTACCCCAACCTATATAAGTACCGGCACCCAAGGCCGAGGCTTGTGCAGTAGCTTCAAACTGTTCGGGATGCTTATACGTGATGTCCAACACCGATGACATTTTATCGCCATATCGCGCTTCAAAACCACCTGAAGAAAAGCCTATACTCTCAACCATGTCTGAGTTGATAATGGACAGACCTTCTTGTTGTCCGGAGCGAACAAGCATAGGGCGGTATACTTCGATGCCATTCAAGTAAACGCAATTCTCATCGAACGAACCACCTCGCACATTGTATTGTGAAGATAATTCATTGTGTGTCGAAACACCAGCTTGAGTAGCAATAATTTCCTCCACGCCATTTCCTGTAGTCGATGGCGAAAGTTTCATGTCGGGTTTTGAAATGCGTTGTACGGTTCCTGTTTGAACACCTTGCCCCACGACCTCTGCAGTTCCTAAAGTGCCTTTTTCATAAAAAGGGAGCATAATGTCTATGCGTATAGAATCAGCTGGTGAACGTAGGAGTCGTTTGCGTGTTTCGTATCCAATCATGGAGTATACAACGCGTACAGAGTCTGCCGAGTTACACAAAAGCGAATACTCACCTTTAAGGTTGGTAAAAGTGAGGGCACTTTGCCCTGTAACCCTAACCGTAGCGAGTTCAACCGGCGAGCCTTTCTCGTCTTTCACAATGCCGAAAATACGTGTACGACTTTGTGCCCATGTTGTGGAGATGCTCAATGGCATCAGTGTAGCGAGAACTATATAGCGGATTATAAATTTTATCTTTGCCATAAAACTAAAAACGTAGGCTTCGGAATAATATTGTATAAAAGACTATAGGTTTTAATAAATCGAAGAACATTATTAAATGCGCAACGGCGCAATCTTCAGAATCGAAGATTGCGCCGTTGCGTGGGCAAAGATGGATTCGAACCACCGAAGGCGAAAGCCAGCAGATTTACAGTCTGCCCCATTTGTCCACTCTGGTATTTGCCCTTATTTCTTATTTGCAGTGCAAAGATAGGAATTATTTTTGTAACTTCCAAGCATAATCCACCATTTTTATTGCAGTAAGTGCAAATTCTTTTCCTTTATTGCCTAAACGGCCTCCTGAACGCTCTTCAGCTTGCTCAAAAGTGTTTACAGTGAGCAATCCGAAGATTACTGGAATGTCACCTTTTGCATTCAATTCTGTGATGCCTTGTGTTACTCCCTGGCAGATGTAGTCGAAGTGAGGCGTATCGCCACGAATCACACATCCCAGAATGATAATTCCGTTAACATGGCCGAATTTGGCTAATTGTGCAGCAGCGTAAACCAATTCAAAGCTTCCGGGTACGCGCTTTACGGTTATATTCGATTCAACCACACCATTGCTTTTCAGCTCTTCAATAGCACCATCAAGCAATTTGTCTGTAATGTTGTTGTTCCATTCGGTAACAATGATGCCGAATCGCATTTCGCTCGCATCAGGAATAGGCAAAGTTTGGTCTTCTGTATAAGAATAGTTTGAAGATGACATGGATTGATTTTTTTTGATTTTAATGTTAAGCTTGTTGTATAGAGGCATTAAGCCTGATAGGGAAGTGTGTCATAATAGCAGCTGGTGTAATTCATATATATAATACAGACATCTGCTTATAACCTATAAATGTGTAAATGCACTGAACGAACCCTTGTTGGTGTGAAGTTTTGTGCATTTACACATTTAATATAGATGTATATGTATTGCTAAAGCATTACTTGCTCAAGCGTTCGATGTATTTGTCGATAACGGCATCAAGCAAAACACCATTCTGTTCTTGTTGAGCACACATAGGTGCAGTGGGGTATTGCTTTTTGATGTTTTGGTAAACTTCCAAAGCTTCATTGTTCTTCTTTTGGTTTTCAAGAATCAAGCCAGCCTGGAACAAGTATTCAGCACAGAGTGCAGGAACAGAAGTTGCTTCTGCAGCTTTCTTGAAGGTTGAAACAGCCTTGTCAAATTGCTTGTCGGTTGCGTAGCAGTTTCCAAGTGCGTAAAGAGCCTGAGCTGAAACCGTAGCGTCGTCCTGTGCGCTGAAGTCTTCAAGGTATTTGATAGCTTCTTTGGTTTTGCCCAAGTTGAAGTTGCAGATACCAGCTTCATATTTGGCAATATTTCCTGCATCCGTTGAGCTGTACTTGTCAGCAATGGCAATCAGTCCGAGGGTTTTACCTTCACCTTTCAAAGCATGCTCAAAGTCTTGCGTCATTACATACTTCTGCATTACAACACCCAGAAGTTCTTGAGCTTTTTCTTCGCGAGGTTTGGCATAGCCATAAATATAGGCCAATGTTCCGCCTACACCGATCACTGCAGCTACAAGCGCCGTAATGATTTGCTTTTTGTACTTAATCACGAATGCTTCAGACTTCGCCAAAGTTTCGTTAACATCAAGAGATTGTTCTTTTTTTTGAGTGCTCATAATATGTTTGTTTCTTTTAGTATCGAAAAAATGCTCCGCAAATTTACAATTTTATTGTTAAGTGATAAAGTAAACCCTACTTTTTTTTGTATATCTCAGATATTTAGGCATTTAGAGTTGTTGGGATGGCGTGTAAAATGTAATTTTGCTCAAATAGTTGCAATATTTTAATATGCAATTTCCTGCGGTCTTGCTTCTTGCAGGTTTTGAGTAGAAATTGCTTAGGTCAACTGTCTTTCATTTGTATTATTTCAAACAATCTCTTCAGCATAATGATACTGAAATGTCTCTCCATCACTAATTATCGAAATTTGCCGCTTTCTGTTTTAGACTTTTCTCCCAATGTCAACTGTTTTGTGGGGGCAAATGGTATGGGTAAGTCGAACGTGCTTGATGCTATTTATTACTTGTCTTTTTGTCGAGGTTTTGCAACAGCTCAGGATGCTTTGAACATAAACCATCAATCAGACTTCTTTATATTAGAGGCTGATTATGAAACGGAATCGAATTCGCAGCACCATGTATGTTGTGCTTTGAAAAGAGGGGCTCGTAAGCGTTTGAAAATTGATGGTAAGGACGTGAAGCGCATATCCGAACATGTCGGCAAGATTCCCTTGGTCATGATAGCTCCGGCTGATTCAGCGCTTATTACGGGAGGAAGCGAAGAGCGGAGACATTTTATGGACATGGTTATCATGCAATATAATGCCGTGTATTTAGATTCGCTCATTCGCTACGAGCGTGCATTGAAACAGCGAAACACCTTGTTAAAGCAAGAAGCCGAACCGGACGAAGCTGTGATGGATGTGATTGAAGCGATGATGTCGGAAACTGGTGAAGTTATTTATAATGAACGCAAGCGTTTTGTTGAAGAATTTCAGCCTATATTCCTTGATTTATACAGACGTTTGGCCGGCAATGTAACTGAAGAGGTGGCCATGTCATACGTAAGTCATGGCGAAAGAGGCGATTTGCAGTCACAACTCCGTGACTGGCGACAGCGTGAACGCATTGTTGGTTATTCATTGCATGGAGTTCATAAGGACGAATTGGATTTAACCCTCAACGGTTTTGCTGTAAAAAGAGAAGCCTCGCAGGGACAGCAAAAAACTTACTTTATAGCCATGAAGTTGGCTCAATACGTTTTTTTGAAAAACAAAGGAGAGAAAATGGTTCCTTTGCTTTTGCTGGATGATATATTCGACAAACTTGATTCGAACAGGGTAGAGCAAATCATAAATTATGTATCGGGCAATGAGTTCGGACAGATATTTATTACTGATACCCGACGTGAACATTTAGATCAAGTGCTTGCTGCAACGCAGCGCGATTACAAACTCTTTGTTGTCGAAAATGGTGAGGTGAAGTAGTATATGCTTCATGCATCATTTGTTTCCGATTGAGTTTGCAAATTCAATTTATCCCCGAATAGCTGAGCCTATCGCTTGCTATTCGGGGATATTATTTTTTCAATACCGATTTTGTTAAAGTCGCAAGTAAAACATAGAAGAGATAAATTTCCAGATCAAATCTGCGTCAGAAAAGTTTAGACGACTTCATAGTTTACTTCATTCAGACAAAGCAAATGTCAGTAATGATGTTGCTGCCCACGTGCTGGTTGAGTTGCTTAACTAAATCAGAACGTTTCATAAGCAGTTCTGAGCGCATCGTGGCAGAGCGCAGACTCACATAAAGAACTTGGTTGTAAATTTTTAATTCTTTGGTGTAACGCTCAACGGCTTTTCCTGCAACATCGCCCCAGGACTGAATGAGCCGATATTCGTAAAGTGGCGTTTCCAGCTGTGATTGTCTTAAAAAGCGTAATAGAACTTTGTCTATACTTTCTTCTTTCCGACGTTCCATATATACTAAAGTACTTCAGAACCTGTTTGTCGTTTGTAATTGCGTCTGCAGTTACAACAGTTATTCAGGTTCGTTTAATTCAATATCTGTAATATTACCCGTTGTGGGTGATAAGTATACCCTAGTAGAAAATTGTTTGTTGAAAAGGTTGCCGCCTAAATGTTCAATGCGTCCGAACTGCGCCATGAGCACAGAAGCACTCAAGTATTTCTTTTCGTCAGAGAAAATGTTCACTTTTACGCTACTGGGAATAATGTAGCGCAAATCCTGTTCCTCTTTCTTCTTGTTATCGGTCGATGCCGTAACGGCTGGCAGTGTCTGTAAATCCTTGATGCTTACGTATACGGGGGTTCCGGCAGGATCGTCGGCATCAACAACACCTAAATACTTGGAGAAGTTGAATAAAGGCAGTTTTTCAACATCCTGAGTCGGGGTTATATCAAAAGCAAGGATGTGCGTTTCCTTAACATCCGTTCCTCGGAAAAGTTGCAGCAAACCTTCTTCCTGTTGGTCAAGATTGGCCAGCATTAAGCGCAACTGTTCGCCATCCTTAGGCATAAAGTCGGCCTGTCCTTTGGTAAGCAGTGCTCTATTCTCGCGAATGTCGTAAATCTCGTTGGCTGTAAGTTCAGCCATTTTCGGTGTACTTCCGGCAGACAGAATCTCTTCCGTTTTAAAGTCAGCACCGTTTAATGTTTTCTTGTCGCTCTTAATAACCTTGGTTGTAGGCAAGGTAGGGTCGCTTTCTTTAGCTTTTGCATTGACAGCAGTGAGTCTGCCGTCGGGGGTAAGTTCAACCAACGGAGCTGAAGTTTTGCTCTTCAACTTAATGGTAAATGCTTTGTCTTTGTCTGCAACGCCGTAAGGTACGATTTCAATTTTTTCGATTTTCCATTCATCATAGGGGGTCTGCGTCACGTTTTTAAGACGCAAGTAGCGTTCGGCATAATCGCAGAATTCACCCGGCGTGTGATGAGTTTTTTGAGCAGTAACCACTACGCGGAGTTGCGTTTTAGGCAGAAAGTAAGTTATGCCGGCCTCTGATATACCTGGCTGGTATTTATGGATTTCGGTTTGGGCCATAGCAGAAACTCCCAACAGAGATGCAGCAGCCCATAACGTGAATCGGCTTATTATTTTGTGCATAGGTAGAAACTTTATTAGGTGTTGTAAAGTATTTGTGCTTTTAAGCCCAACGCTGTTTTTGGCCAATGGCAAAAGTTCCTGTCAGAACCTCAATGCAGGTTTCAGATTGAAGTTTCTGAATAGCTTTGGGTAAAAAGCGAATGATGTCGGAGGCGGTCAATGAATATTCCGTCAGGCTTTCAGCCGCCAAATCGCCGGCCATACCATGCAGATATACGCCTAAACGGCAAGCCTTTTCGATAGAATAATTCTGAGCCAATAATGAGAGAATGATGCCCGACAGCACATCGCCGCTACCGGCTGTTCCCATGCCCGAATTTCCCGTAGAGTTAAAGTAAACTTTGCCTTTCGGTGTGCATATTGCCGTGTAGTGTCCTTTAAGAATGATGTAGAACTTATGACGGCGAGCCATATTCATGGCTTCAAGCAAAGTGCTGTATGAATCTGGGTTGCAAATTCCCAGTCTTTGCATTTCGCCGACATGCGGAGTAAAGATGGTGTTGGCCGGAACTTGTGAAATCCATCCTTTGTGGTCGCCCAATATGTTTATTCCGTCAGCATCAATAAGTAAAGGCGAAGAAGTGTGACTTACCTGCTCAATAAAGGCTAATGCCGTGCGCTTGTCCGTTCCAATGCCCGGACCAATAGCTACAGCCTGAAAATCGTGACTTCTGACCGGAGTTGTGAACACAGCATCGTCATTGTCGTGGTATAAAACAGCTTCAGGTACAGCTATTTGCAGAATGTTGTTGTTAAGTTTCGGAGTATGCACAGTTATTTTGCCAACTCCCATTCGCAGGCAGGCTTTTGCCGCTAAAATAGCTGCTCCGCCCATACCATATTTTCCGGCAATCAGCAGCGCATTGCCAAATGTGCCTTTGTGTCCGAACGAAGGACGTTCCTTCAGCATAGCCTTAACATCTGCACGTTCGGTTATGCTGTAACAGATGTCCAGTTCATTCACTTTTTCCGGCTCGTAATTCAAGTCGGCTATATATAATTTCCCGACGAAGCGTTGTGTATCTGTAAGGAGCAGAGCCAGTTTGGGAAGGCCGATTGTGATAGTGACACTGGCCCGAACGATAGCCGAGGGCGAATTCAGTGTATTGTCCTCACACATCAAACCTGAAGGCATATCAATGCTGAGCACTTCAGTTTGTGCGGCATTGATTAGTTTAACCAAGGCCGCAAAACCTCCACCCAACGGTTTGCTGAGCCCGGTGCCAAACAGTGCGTCGATAATGAGTGTATGCTTCTCGAGTTTGGGGGCTTCGAACTGTTGGGTCACTTCGGTGAACTTAACTCCGGGACATTCTTCTTGCAGCCGGATGGCGTTGGCCTGACAATCTTCGCTTAATGTGTTGTTTGTATTGAAAAGAAAAACCTCAATGTTTTGATAACCTTTGTGGCTCATCATGCGGGCCACAGCCAACCCATCCCCACCGTTATTGCCAGGTCCGGCAAAAATAGTAGTGGGGCGTGTTTTGTTATCGTAATGGGTAAAGATGAAATTGGCCACTTCGCGAGCGGCAATTTCCATCAGTTCCAATGAAGATATTTCGTTTTTTTGGATGGTGTAAGCATCCAACTCTCTCATTTGATGAGCATTGGGTAGCTTCATTGCTAAATAATTTCTTTGTTTGTGCGCGATGTGTAGATGAGCGTAGTGACATTAGAAAGGCCACCACGATTTTTTCGTAGGCTTGCATTCTTCATGCGACTGGCTTTTCAGATAATTTTCAAGGGTCATTTTTCTTGAAATCAGCTGGTAGATTGTTCCCCAGTCGGGAAGTCCGCCTACATTTCTGTCGTCAATGAAAATGTGAGCTTTAGGTTTACGGCTAAAGCAATGTAAACCCTGATGGTCTTTGGCGTCCTCATCAATATCCTGATTCACAGCATAAAAATGAATGCCACGCTCTTCACACCATTTTACAGCATCGTCTAACAATTCATTTTCGCGAACTGTCCACAAGATGAGCTTATGCCCATCTTTGATAAGTTGGCGAAGCGTTACTGTGGCCAAAGGAATTTCCTTGCCGATGGCCGGATATTTATGTTCAACGATTGTTCCGTCGAAATCAACTGCAATTATCATTCGCTTTTGAATGTTTAGTTGTGTAATATGAGTAACTAGTTAGTAGTAGGTCAAAACAATTCAAAAAGCCTAACATCTTCGTGTAGGATGGTTTTGAATTGTTTTGACCCTTACTTTATGAAAATAGCCGGCTGTACGTCTGTGTTTGCTATGTACACCACGTGAATGAATCGAGCTATTTTACAAATTACCCTATATATTAGGTAGAGTATGTCGGGAAGAGTTCGGGTGATAAGTAGATGATGAACTTCACATGAATGAATGCTTTGCCAATTCAGGTGATATTTCCAATCTTTTGTTCAGTCACACAGTTTACTATGTATTTCTGAGTATGAAGTCGTCTGAACTTTTATGAAATTCAAGATTTTCCTTAATTTTTGAGGCGTTTTTGGGCCTTGAAGAAGGAGTGTAGCGAGCTACACGACTGATGAAAGGTCAAAAAACGGCCAAAAAGAAAGGTGAAAATTGAATTTAGAAGAGATAAATCTCCAAATCAAATCCTCGTCAGAAAAGTTTAGACGACTTCTATATCTACATATCAAGAAACTCTTTGTCAAATGTTTATTTGTTTTCTATTTGATCGGCCAATTTCATTAGATATTGTCCATATTGATTCTTAATCATTGGTTTGGCCAACTCTCTGACATGTTCAGGTGTAATCCAGCCGTTTTTAAGGCCAATTCCTTCCAGACATGCAATTTTTAATCCGGTACGTTTTTCGATTACTTCGATGAATGTTGAAGCTTCGCTCAAACTGTCGTGCGTACCAGTGTCAAGCCATGCAAATCCAATGCCTAAGGTTTGCACCATCAGTTTGTTTTCTTCCAAGAAATACTGGTTGACTGAAGTAATTTCCAATTCTCCTCGAGCAGAGGGCTTGATGTTCTTGGCAACCTTGACTACTTCGTTCGGGTAGAAATACAAACCAACGACGGCGTAGTTTGATTTAGGCTGTAGGGGTTTTTCTTCAATACTTACGGCTTTACCTTCGTCATTGAATTCAACAACTCCATAGCGTTCAGGGTCATTTACGCGATAACCGAACACAGTAGCTTTTTGGTTGTTTTCTGCAGTTTGAACGGCTTCCTGCAGCATCTGCTTAAAGTTGCTACCATGGAAAATGTTATCGCCTAAAACCAGGCAGACACTATCATCTCCGATGAACTTTTCACCAATGATGAAAGCCTGTGCCAAGCCGTCGGGAGAGGGTTGCTCTGCATACTCGAAGTGCACGCCAAAATCAGAACCATCACCAAGCAGGCGTTGGAATCCGGGGAGGTCCTGAGGGGTAGATATGATAAGTATATCACGTATGCCCGCAAGCATCAATACAGAAATGGGGTAGTAAACCATTGGCTTATCGAAGATGGGGATAAGCTGCTTGCTAATGCCTTTTGTAATGGGGTAGAGACGTGTACCGCTTCCACCGGCTAATACGATTCCCTTCATAGCTATATTTTTCGGGTTAATGGTAGTTAGGATAGAGTTGTCTGTTAGCATTTACTACGAATCGGACTGTCAAAAGTATTTCTTTATGCAGTGGTTTCGAAGTAAAGCCTAACTTCGCGAAAGCAAAGGTAGTGTTTTTTGGTAATAAAACTGAATATCAACCTGCTATATTTTATTAATACTTTAATATGTTTGATGGATATTCAGTGAAAAATGAATGTGATACGTTGATTGATTCGTTTATATAAATCGACCTAATTCTTTGATTATCAATCATTTCTATTCAATTTTATTGTTGATATTTCAACGGTGTCTGTTTGTTGCATATTCATCTTTCGTTTTCTAAAACAAAGGCTTGGTGTGTTGAAAAATATGGATACATATAGGAAATAGTTTCATAGTTGCTCATAATGGCAGAATAAAACTGCTCTTATTTCTCGAACTTCGTCTAAGCTCTTGTTGAAAATGTTAATAGCCTATCTGTTTGAAAGGTGAAATTATATTAAATTACACATCAGGATATTCCGTCTGTTTTCAGTTGCTTGAGTTATGATTAGGCCTGTTCTTCAAATTTGCTCCGCGATTGTCAAAATTAGTTCCGAGCTAGTCAAAATTAGTTCCGAGCTAGTTGAAATTAGTTCCGAGCTAATTTGATTTAGTTCCGAGACTTTTTCAACAATAGGGGAATTGCTGAAAATCAGCACTTTAGAAAATACCACGGTGTCGGAAATCAGAACGCCGGCATTATGCCTAAATCAACAAAATAGAGAACTGCTTTGTTTTAATTTTATTAGGATAATTGTTAAAACCGATAAGCGCGAAACAAGCGTTAATAACTTTTCAGTCGCATCTTGTTTTTCACTGTATATGCACATTTTGTATTCAGGTGTTATAAAAAAGTAGGAAGCAAATTCCCTTTCAAAAGATTTTGCTTCCTACCCGTATAGTTATTTGAATACAAAATAGCGTTGTATTCAATGTTTATTTATTAAACAAGACCTTGTGCCATCATGGCGTGAGCCACCTTCATGAAGCCTGCGACGTTTGCACCACGTACGAAGTTGATGGTACCATCATTTGCTCTACCATAGCGTACGCACTGGTCGTGAACGGCAGCCATGATGTGGTGTAAGCGTTCGTCTACTTCTTTTGCTGTCCAAGAAATGTGCATGGCATTTTGCGTCATTTCCAATCCTGAAGTGGCAACACCACCAGAGTTTACAGCCTTACCAGGAGCAAACGGCATCTTGTGTTCGATGAAGTAGTCTACAGCTTCGGCCGTACAACCCATGTTGCTGACTTCTGCCACCAGTTTTACGCCGTTTGCGCAAAGCATTTCGGCATCGTGTGCATTGAGTTCGTTTTGGGTTGCGCAAGGCAATGCAATGTCAACAGCTTGTTCCCAAGGTTTCTTGCCTGCGAAGAATGTAGCTTCGGGATAGCGTTCGGCATAAGGAGCCACAATGTCGTTGCCAGACAAACGGAGTTCGAGCATGTAGTCGATTTTTTCGCCAGAAACGCCTTTGTGGTCGTAGATATAGCCGTCGGGGCCACTGAGAGTGACAACCTTGGCACCCATTTCGGTAGCTTTCTTAACAGCACCCCATGCCACATTGCCAAATCCAGAAACTGCAACAGTTTTACCTGCAATGTCCATATCGTAGTCGGCCAACATTTGCTTCACGAAGTAGAGAGCACCGAAACCTGTAGCTTCGGGGCGCAGGATAGAACCACCAAATTCTAAGCCTTTGCCAGTCATCGTGCCAGTGTGTTCGCGAGTAAGCTTTTTGAACATGCCATACATGTAACCAACTTCGCGACCACCTACGCCGATATCGCCTGCGGGAACGTCCTGGTCGGGACCTAAATTACGCCAAAGTTCAAGAATGAATGATTGGCAGAAGCGCATGATTTCATTTTCGCTACGTCCGCGAGGAGCAAAGTCAGAACCGCCCTTGGCACCACCCATAGGCAGTGTGGTCAAAGCATTTTTGAAGGTCTGTTCAAAGCCCAGGAATTTCAGGATGCTGAGGTTTACAGAGGGGTGGAAACGGATACCGCCTTTGTAAGGGCCAATGGCGTTGTTGAACTGAACACGGTGTCCAAGGTTAACTTGAATATTGCCGTTGTCGTCCATCCAAGGAACACGGAAAGTAATTATGCGATCGGGTTCAACCAAGCGTTCGATGATACGTGCTTTTTCGAACTCGGGATGTTCGTTATAAATATCTTCAATTGAAAGTAAAACTTCGCGCACTGCCTGTAAATATTCAGATTCGCCGGGGTGCTTAGCTTCGAGTGATTGGAGAATAATGTCGGTCTTCATGATACTAAAAGTTTTAGGTTGATATTAGGTTGGTTTAAGGTGAAAACCTGCACAAATGTATAGGCTTTGTAGGTTACATGCCATACTTTTCTTTAAATTTTTTTTAAAAACTGCTCAAAAGCATATTTCTATGACTTAAAACCGCATTTTAGGGGACGATTTTTGTGTTTTACTCGAGATATTACTTCAAAAGCTGAGGATTTTATGCCGAAATGTAAGCAGACTTCTCATAGAAGGAGTAAAATTAGGGGTTTGATTTATCAAAATGATATTGATGCGTTTGAATTGAATGCACTGTGAGATGATTATTTGTTGTTGAATAATAAAACCCATGTATATTTGCGAAAAATCCTCACATCGTGTAATGCTCCTTGAGGTGAATTGCAGTGTTAATCAATGATGTGTTATTGAAAGTGTAATTTGGCGTAATTGTTTCTGCAAAATTTTATTATTCCGATTATTACTTGTATTTTTGCAATGTATGATAAAAGATATCATCGTGTAGAAGGCGAATCTTCATAGATTTCGTTTTTTTCATTTCAGTAAACAAAGTGATTTATAAAATAAGAGTTATGAGGAAGTTTTTTACATTACTTGTAATGTCTGCCTTGTTTGGTACGTCCGCAATGGCTCAGGCGGTGATAAAGTTTGAAAAGACCATTCATGATTTTGGCCAGTTCGACAAGAATAAAATTCAGACCTATGAATTTGTTTTTGTAAATTCAGGTGATAAACCTTTGGTAATTCATCAGGCGTATGGTTCATGTGGCTGTACGGTTCCTCAATTTTCAAAGGATCCCATCGAACCTGGTAAAAAAGGTGTGATAAAAGTTTCGTTCAATGGCAAAGGACAGTTTAACGGACGTTTTAAAAAGTCGATTAACATCCGTTCGAATGCTTCGAATGCCTTGACGCGAATTTATATTGAAGGAGTAGTTTCAGAAAAACCGAAATCATAAGGGAATCCTTAAGGTAGATGTGTGAATTGTATTCAATGTCTACTCATGATTTTGTTTGACGCTGAATGTCTACCAAATAATAGGCGGCTACAGCAGAGGCTTTGCTTTTTGAGTGTTGGCTTTGTCGCTTTTTCTGCATACTGTCATTAATAGAAAATGTATGAGCAATAATTACCTTGTCATATTGGCCGGTGGCGTCGGAAGCAGATTCTGGCCCATCAGCAGCGAAGAACTACCCAAACAGTTTCTCGATATTTTAGATTGCGGTCGGACCCTTATCCAACTAACAGCTGATCGCTTTAGAAATATTGTACCGCCTGAGAATATCTGGGTGGTAACTTCAGAGATGTATGCACCTTTAGTTAAAGCCCAACTTCCGGAAGTTCGCCCCGAGAATATCTTAAGCGAACCCTGTAGACGCAATACTGCCCCTTGTATTTGTTACGTCAGTTGGAAAATTAAAAAACGCAATCCGAAGGCAAACGTCGTGGTTGCTCCCTCTGACCATATCGTGCCGGATACTTTGGCTTTTCAGGATGCAGTGGAGGATGCTATCTCTTTCGCAGCCGAAACAGATGCCATCGTTACTCTGGGACTTAAACCTAGTCGGCCGGAAACGGGGTATGGCTATATAAAGGTGGATATGAGTTATGCTTCATCGAGAAAGCATAATATATTCCGCGTCGATGAGTTTAAAGAGAAACCATCGATTGAAATAGCCAAAGAATATGTGAAGCAGCCTAACTACCTGTGGAACTCGGGCATTTTTATATGGAATGTAAGCACCGTTATCAATGCTTTCCGTGTATATCAGCCCGAAATATCCAGTGTGTTCGAAAATTTGCTGCCAGTTTACGATACTCCCGAAGAGCAGGAAGCAATAAACCGCGATTTTCCATCTTGTCCCAGTATATCTGTTGACTACGCTATTATGGAAAAGGCAGAGGAAATTTTTGTTTATCCGGCAACCTTTGCATGGAGCGATTTGGGCACGTGGAACTCTTTGCGTGAACATTCAGAAAAAGACCAGTATGGTAATGTCATGATTGGCGAAAACATCAATCTGTTCGATACTTATAACAGCATCATTCATGCTTGCGGCAAGCAACGCGTTGTGGTGCAGGGATTGGATGGATTTGTCGTGGCTGAAAAAAATGGCGAATTGCTCATCTGCAAACTTTCGGAAGAACAACGCATTAAATTATTCCATTAAGCAGCGATGCAGTTTTCTGAACATCTTTTACAATGGTATGCAACGCATAAGCGCGATTTACCATGGCGAAATATCTCCGATCCCTATCGCATTTGGGTGTCGGAGATTATTTTACAACAAACCCGTGTGGTTCAGGGCTACGATTATTACTTGCGCTTTATTGACACTTTTCCGACAGTCGAAGATTTAGCTGCGGCCTCTGAAGACCAGGTAATGCGTGTGTGGCAAGGGCTGGGTTATTATAGCCGGGCGCGCAATATGCATTATGCAGCCAAACAGATTGTGGCGTTGGAGCATTTCCCCGACTCCTATCATGAAGTGCGCGCACTGAAAGGTATCGGTGACTATACGGCAGCAGCAATTTGCTCTTTTGCCTTTAATCTGCGTTGTGCAGTAGTGGATGGCAATGTATATAGGGTGCTGAGCCGATTCTTTGGAATTGATACACCGATTGACACGACGGCTGGCAAGAAAATGTTTCAAGCCTTGGCCGAAGAATTGCTGCCCGGACAAAATGTTGCTGATTACAATCAGGCACTGATGGACTTTGGTGCATTGCAGTGTGTTCCTTCTTCTCCTCAATGTGAGGTTTGTCCTCTTGCAGATGCTTGCGTCGCATTCCAGCAGAAAAGTGTGGAGGATTATCCGGTAAAAAGTCATCGCGTAAAGATGACCCACCGCTATTTCGTTTATCTTCGTGTGCAGACACCTAATGGTGTTTGGCTGCATCGACGTCAGAGTCGCGACATCTGGAAGGGGTTGTATGAGTTCCCATTGTTGGAGTACGATCATCGTCCCGATTTTTCTGAAGTATTAGCCCATCCCTTTGTCAAGCAGTTGGGTACTAAGGGCGTTTGGACTACATTGCATGAAGGCATGAAGCACGTTTTAACCCATCAAACAATATGGGCTGACGCTTATGCTTTGCATTTGAATGAGCCCGTGCGCGTGCCGGAAGATTTCTTTGAGATTGATCCTGTTAGTTTGTCGGATTATGCTTTGCCTAAATTATTGCTGCGAATTGCATCTGTAGATTAGCAGAGTTTTTTATAGGAAATTGCATTTAGCCCTCCGATGTTGCTAAATTTTAGTTTAGCAGTAGTTTATTTAGTGATTAACAAAACGTAAAATATAAATTATGGCTAGAAAAAAGAAGCCGCTTCCTTTGCTCGAGAATATAACCATAACCGACGTAGCTGCAGAAGGTAAGGCTATTGCCAAAGTCGATAACCTTGTTATCTTTGTGCCTTACGCAGTGCCGGGCGATGTTGTGGATTTACAGATTAAACGTAAAAAACACAGTTACGCTGAGGCTGAAGTAGTAAAAGTTCATCAGTATTCTGATAAACGTGTAAAGCCTTTCTGTAAGCATTTTGGTATTTGCGGTGGATGTAAGTGGCAGTGCTTGTCGTACGAAGATCAGTTGTTTTACAAGCAAAAGCAGGTGGTTGATAATCTGACGCGCATTGGTAAAGTCGAGATACCAGAGGTTTCTCCTATTTTAGGAAGCAAACATATTAAGGAGTATCGCAATAAATTAGAGTTCGGCTTCTCCAATAAAAAATGGTTGACTCAAGAGGAAATTTCATCAGGGCAGAAATTCGACAATATGGATGCTGTGGGTTTTCATATTCCCGGAGCTTTCGATAAAATACTTGATATTGATCAGTGCCTTTTGATGAGTGATATCAATAATCGTTTGCGTAATAGCATTCGGGAATATGCGATTAGCCATCAACTCAGTTTCTACGATTTACGTGCTCAGACTGGTTTGCTGAGAAACATGATGTTGCGTACATCGGCTACGGGTGAAATTATGCTGCTCATGCAGTTCTGTATCCGGACTGATGAAGAACAGAGTCAGGCCAATCAGGTTTTAGCCTATGTTCATACAAACTTCCCGGAAGTTACTTCTTTGCTGTGGGTTAACAACTTGAAGTGTAACGATACTATTGGCGACTTGGATATTCAGACCTACGCAGGTACTGACTATATCTATGAAACGATGGAGAATCTTCGCTTTAAAGTCGGTCCGAAAAGTTTTTATCAAACAAATACGGAACAGGCTTACGAGTTGTACAAAGTGGCACGCAACTTTGCCGGCTTAACAGGCAATGAATTGGTTTATGACCTTTACACCGGTACGGGTACGATTGCAAACTTTGTAGCCAAGCAAGCACGTCAGGTTATAGGTATTGAGTATGTACCCGAGGCAATTGAGGATGCAAAGGTGAACGCACAGCTGAATAACCTTGATAATACGCTTTTCTATGCGGGAGATATGAAGGATATTTTGAATCGTGAGTTCATTGAGAAACATGGTACTCCCGATGTCATCATTACCGACCCCCCGCGTGCAGGCATGCATACTGATGTGATTGATACCATTTTGTTTGCTTCGCCTCAACGAATTGTTTACGTAAGCTGTAATCCTGCCACTCAGGCTCGCGATCTTCAGCTGCTTTCGGTTGCTTATCAGGTTAAGGCCGTGCAGCCTGTTGATATGTTCCCGCAAACTCATCATGTAGAGAATGTAGTGTTGCTGGAGAAAATTACGAACTAATATCATGGTTTCTTTCCGTAAGCATAATCCTTTATTACGGAGTAGACTTTTGACTACGATAAATACAAACAGTCCGGCAGAGTTGTTGGCCACTCTGTCTGGGCTGTCTGTTTCTGAACTCCGTACAGCCAATTACCTGTTGTCTGAGGAACTGTTGGGTCAGTTATCTTCAGAGCAATATTGGAATTTTTTTGCAGTTATTGTTCCATCGAATTCAAAAGGTTATTTAGGCACATTCCTGAAAGCGGCAGTGCAGCTTTATAAGCAGGGACAACTTAATTTTACTTCAGACATTCTTTTGAATTTTGAAACTTATGCTACATCTATAGATAGAAGAAAATTTTTAGAAACGCTTTTACCTATAGTTAATAATACCGATGAAGTGCATTTGCTCATCGAAACATTGTGTAAGGATCAATTTCATGCAGCAGTGTCATTCCTATTGAATGCAGCCACACCTTTTGCTTATTATGAGTTGTTCTGTTTACTTCGTGTGGCCGAACTGAATGAACAGGTGTTGCTTCGCTACATCATACAGTTAATTAAACGTGGTGATACAACCTCGTTTAATATGGCTTGTGTGCTGACCTGTTATTTTGATGTGAAAGAGGTGCCTGGTAGTTTTTCACTGCGTTTGCAGAATTACGAATTAGGCCGATTGGAAGAAGGACCTGCATATTTTTTAAAAGTATTGAACCGATAAAAACTTCATACATAATGAAAAGATTTTTTTCTATCTGCGCTTTAGGGTGTTTGCTTAGTATACCCCTACCGGCAGCTTCAAAGGTAGGTGGAAAGCAAACTCCTCAGACTACGGTGTCTCAACAGAAAGGTCTGTTTGATGTAGTATATACAGGGAACGAATGGTTCTTCTATGTGCCGGATTCACTTTTGTCACGTGAATTTTTGGTGACAGTGCGTTATGCTTCGACGCCGGCTAATACGAACCAGTATGGTGGAGAATTAGTGAACGAACAAACTGTTTACTTCCAGAAGGCACCTGGAAATAAATTGTTGCTGCGTTCGCGTCTGTTGGTAAATACAGCAGATTCGGTGGATGCCATAAATAAAGCCATTGTAATCAGTAATACCGATCCGATTATTGGTTCCTTTAAGATTGAATCTGTTGAACGGAATCGCTATAAAATCAAAGTAGGTAGTTTCTTCTTAGAAGATAATCCTGCCATAGGAGTGACGCAGCAAGTCAAGCGTTCAATGGGGCTGCAGGTGCTGTTAGGAGCTAGCTCGTTTATTGAAAGTATAAAGAGCTTCCCGATGAACACAGAAATTCGCATGGTGAAAACCTGGATGTCATCGCAGAGTAACAATTATGCAGCAGCCTCAACCGGTAAGGTTACTTTGGGATTGAATGTATCGTTCGTTCTATTGCCCAAAGTGCCGATGCAACGTAGATTGTTTGACCCACGTGTAGGATACTTTGCCGATAGCTTTACTTATTTCTCAGATAATCAGCAGCGTGTTGAGCCTAAACGCTTTATTACCCGTTGGCGTTTAGAGCCTAAAGACAGTGCTGATATGGAGAAAATGAAGCGTAATGAGCTGGTTGAACCCAAGAAGCCAATCGTATTCTATATAGACCCGGCAACCCCTAAACAATGGGTGCCTTATTTGATACAGGGTGTTAACGATTGGCAGGTAGCATTTGAAAAGGCAGGATTTAAGAATGCCATTTATGCTAAAGAGTGGCCTGAGAATGACTCGACAATGTCGATGGAGGATGCGCGTTATTCATGCATACGCTATTTGGCTTCGTCAATGGAAAATGCTTATGGTCCTCATGTGCATGATCCTCGGTCGGGCGAAATTCTTGAAAGCCATATCTGTTGGTATCATAACGTGATGGCTTTGGTTCATGACTGGTATATGGTTCAAGCAGGAACGTTGGATGAGGCTGCTCAGAAAATGAAATTCGATACAGAGTTAATGGGGCAACTCATTCGCTTTGTCTCTTCGCATGAAGTAGGTCATACCCTTGGTTTGAGGCATAATTTTGGATCATCCTCAACTGTGCCGGTAGATAGCTTACGCTCCAAGTCGTTTTTGGAAAAATATGGACATACTCCTAGCATAATGGACTATGCTCGATTTAACTACGTTGCTCAACCGGAGGATAGCATACCTCGGAGCGGCATATTTCCCCGAATCAACGACTATGATAATTGGGCTATTGAGTGGGGATACAAACCTATGTTCAATGCTTATGATGACGTGAGCGATCATTGGGAACTTGAAAAACTCACTTCTGAGCGTTTGGCTAATAATCCCCGTTTATGGTTTGGTGATGGCGAAACAAACAGAACCAACGATGCGCGATGCCAAACGGAAGATTTGGGGGATAATGCTATGCAGGCAAGTGAGTATGGCATTAAAAACTTGAAGCGGATTGTGAAAGTTTTACCTCAATGGACTTACGAAAGCAATGATATCAACGGCAAGAACTTGAGCAGTATTTACAACCAGGTGAATAGTCAGTTCATGAGATATTGTTATCACGTCATAGCTAATGTTGGCGGTGTTTACTATAATTACAAAACAGTAGACCAACCTGGCGATGTGTATGTTGATGAGCCTAAGGCTAAACAGGAAGAAGCTGTAGCATTTTTGGAACACAATGTGTTGACGGAGCCTAAGTGGTTGATTGCAGAGCCGTATATGCTGCGTATTATGCCGAATCCTCAGATGTTTGTTGAGCGGTTAGGCACAAAGGTGTTAGGTTCGATGCTTTCAAGTGCTGTTCTTGACCGAATGACTGCTACTTATCCGGTAGACGAATATCTGCCAAGAGTGTATGATTATTTGTTTAGCGAAGTAAGTAATAATGCCCAGCCTTCTTCTTATCGCAAGGCTTTGCAGCGTTATGCAGTGTCTAGACTGTTAAGCATTTTCAACACGAGTCAGCAAAAAACATATTATCCGGTTGTGCTGAAACAGCTTAAGATGCTTCAGACACGATTCAAAGCTGCGTCGGGGCAACCTCATTTTGCGGCTTTGGCTGATTTGATTGAACGAGATTTAGCTATAGTACATAATTAAACGAAAAGACAGGAGCTATTTCATGAAGAAGCAGTTCCTGTCTTTTTTTTATGCTTGCTTATGCATCATCTGTATTCAGCAATGTTGTGATGAAAGAAAAATTCGTCAAATGTCAATAGCGAAAACAGTACCTTTGCCTATTTCGCTTTCTTTTACATAGATGTGGCCATGGTGATATTCCTCAATAATGCGTTTGGCTAGTGATAGCCCTAAACCCCATCCGCGTTTTTTGGTTGTAAATCCTGGTTTGAATACAGTTTTAAAATGCTTTTTAGCCATACCTTTTCCCGTATCTGATACTTCGATATGAACGCCATGATGTTTAGCTTCTAACTGTATGTGTATATTACCGGCTCCTTCCATAGCATCAACTGCATTTTTGCATAGATTTTCGATTACCCATTCAAAAAGTGGCGCATTGATGTTGGCCATAAGTTGATTTTCAGCGCATTGGAAAGTTATAACGACTTTTTGAGAGGTTCTTCGGTCAAAATATTCGACTACGCGCTGTACTATCAAGCATAAATCCTGTTTACTTAATTCCGGAGCAGAACCTATTTTTGAAAATCGTTCGGCAATAAGTTGCAACCTGTGCACATCCTTGTCCATTTCGGGCAAAAGAGGGTCGTTGGGGTAACTTTCTCGTAAAACTTCGCTCCATGCCATTAGTGATGAAATGGGAGTGCCCAGTTGATGTGCAGTTTCGCGAGAAAGTCCCACCCATACTCTGTTTTGTTCCGCTCGCTTCGAAGCAAGTAGGGCAAAAATGGTTATAAGCATAAAGAAACCGACAACCCCAAGTTGGATGTAGGGATAGATGGTCAGTCGTTTAAGCATGACAGACTCTTCATAGTAAACGTAGATGTAGTCAGCTTCATGACTGTTGTGGCTGTTGTCGGATGTGAGGTTCATTTGTAAGCATTTACCATGTTCTTTCATTCGCAAAGCTTCATCCTTTAGCATTGCTAAAGAATCGTTTCCGCTAGGTTCAGGGCTTATGTTTCTTGAAGCGAGGATATTTTCCTTCCCATCGGTAACGATAACGGGTATGGTGTTATTGCTGTTTATGACCTTTAAGACCAAGTTGAGGTCAGTGTGTTCATCGGCTGCTGTCAAAGAACGCATAGCTTCCGACCACACTTCCATTTTGGCAACCTCTTCACTTAACAAAACACGGGTCAGCTTATGTGAGAAAATAAGCGATATTGTAGCTATGAGGACTGCAACAATAATGAGCGTTATTTTTATCTTTTGATTATGGTCTGTCCAAATAGGCATTGTATTTAAATGAAGTTATACTATTCAACTTCGGCGGAGTGAGTGGGTCAGCCGATTTTTAGTGTGGATATGTCAGTCAATGAACCATTTTTAGGTAATGTTGATTGTATGAGCTCATGAAGTGCGTAACGAAAGTGTTTGGTGGGTGGTTGCGAACCATCCAATCCACTCAATTCAACACAGATTTAATAGCTCTATGAAGGGATGGATGAAATAGCAAGACGCGGCTGCAATCTTTATGAACGCTTGTGCAGTTCCTTGTGGGTTTAACACATTTCTAAACAATGCTAAAATGTAATCGTCGGCCTTTAGCTCAAATTCAGAGCGAAATTTGCCATTCTGATACCATTCTTGTTTTGCTTCTTAAAGTGCTGATTATCAGTAACTCCCAGATTGTTGAAACTAGCTCGGAACTAATTCGAACTAGCTCGGAACTAATTCGAACTAGCTCGGAACTAATTTCGACAATCGCGGAGTAATTTTTTATAAGGCGCTATTGCGTGCTCAATCAGGTTGTATGTCGATGGTCTTGTAAGGATTTATTTTTAATCTAATTTCACTTTTTAGAGATGTGGTAAATTAACATCTCATTTTCGGTTTTACTCAAGAACGCAGCGTCGGCTTGTAAGAATAAAGAACGCAGGTGTGTTTTCCTCATTCAAACTCTACTGAGCCGATTCTTGAGTTGCCACGTTAAGTTGTTCGATATAGCCAAGAAAATCTTCACGTCCTTTGCCGTTCTGGCTACTCGTGATGAAGTGGGGTGGAAGTTCTTCCCATTCTTTGGATAATTCTTTTAAAAAGGCAGAAACATTTTTGTTGAGTTCGGCAGATTTGGGCTTGTCGGCCTTTGTAAACACGATGCCGAACGGAACACCGTTTTCGCCTAAAAAGCGGATAAATTCCAGATCAATATTTTGAGGTTTTATTCGCGAGTCGATGAGTACGAAAAGGCAAGTTAGCTGCTTCCGTTCGAGTACATAGTACGAAATCAGATTCTTAAGCTTTTCCATTTCGCGTTTGCCGCGCTTGGCATATCCATAGCCGGGAAGGTCAACCAAGTACCACTCATTATTTATTTTAAAATGATTGATAAGCATGGTTTTGCCTGGAGTAGCTGATGTCATGGCCAATGCTTTTCTTTGCGTTAGCATATTGATTAAGCTACTTTTTCCAACGTTACTTCTTCCAATAAGTGCGTACTCTGGCAAGTTTACGTCGGGGCACATATCAGCTCGGCTGCTGCTGGTTATAAAATCGGCTGTCTTGATTTGCATTATTCTTAGCGTTATGTTATGATTTATATGATGCGAAGATACTAAAAAACAAAGAGTTTTGATTACTTTTGCCTAATCAATGACAAGAAAATATTAGAAACAAAGAATGATTCACGAACAATATCCTTCGAAACTGCTTGAAAAGGCCATACAAGAATTAACCCGTTTGCCAGGTGTCGGACGTAAAACAGCTTTGCGTTTTGCTTTGTATCTGCTTTCACAAAAAAAAGAAACAGTCCACTCTTTCAGCAACAGCATCACCCAATTAATTGATGATGTAAAGTATTGTCAGGTGTGTCATAATTTATCAGATACAGATGTTTGTGATATATGTTCCAATCCTCATCGAGATAAGTCCATTATATGTGTGGTAGAAAACATACATAGTGTAATGTCTATTGAAAATACAGGGCAATTTCATGGTCTGTATCATGTTTTAGGTGGCGTTATTTCGCCAATGGACGGCACGGGGCCTGCAGATTTGGAACTGGACTCTCTGTTTGAACGGGTGGAGAGTGGGGGCGTGAGCGAAATTATTTTGGCCTTGAACCCTACAATGGAAGGAGATACAACAAATTTCTATATTTCGCGAAGATTGGCGCAGAGCGGTGTTAAATTTTCCGTGTTGGCTCGTGGCGTAAGTGTTGGCGATGATTTGGAGTATACCGATGAGGTAACATTGGGCAGATCTATATTGGGACGTACTCCTTTAAAGTAAAGAATGACGATTGATTTTAATTGATAACCCTTAATGGTTGATGATATGATTGAAGCAATAAAGAAAGTGCGCGTGCTGTATGTTTGCGTGTGGGTGCTGGCGGCATTTATGTGTGTGTTAGAAGAAACAAATGTTTTGCCTAAGGGATTTCTGCAGAGTTCCCCTCAAATCGATTATGTGTTGCACATGATTTGTATCGTATTAACTCTCAGTGTAACATGGGGAGGTTTGCGACTGTTTGCATTTAAGAGTATACGTGCAAAACTTGAGCAGAACCCTATGCTGTATCCCATGTTGAATGTTGTAAGAATAGGCATTGTAGCTTTAGTCCTGTTTGTTGATTTATTTATATATTATGCTTTGATGAGTGGAACAACTCCGCTGTTCTGCATGCTTATAGCCTTGGTAGCTTTGTTGTTTTGCTGGCCCGCTATTGACGAAGTTTCTGATAAAAAGTAAATAACCTGCTGCTTGATACGTTTATGAAGTTACGTCCGTGTGAACCGGAAGATTTGAATCTTTTATATACGATAGAAAATGATCCCCAAATGTGGGACACTTCAAATGCCGAAGGACTCTATTCTCGCTATGCATTGAAGCAGTATATAGCATCAGCTGCTTCAATATATGAGTGTGGAGAAATGAGATTGGTTATCGAAGAGTCTGAATCTGGTAAGAGTGTGGCGGTAGGAATCATAGATATAACGAATTTTTCAGCACTGCATGCAAGAGCTGAGGTAGGCATAGCTTTACTTAAAGAGTATCGTGGCCGGGGGCTTGCTACGCAGGCACTGCAAAAGTTAGAACAATATGCCGTAGAAAGATTGCACATACATTTGCTGTATGCTCATGTGGTATCTGATAACATAGCTTCTTCTAAGTTGTTTCAAAAAAATGGGTATAATATCGTATCTAAGCTACCAAATTGGCATTTTGATAAAGCAAAATATGTAGATGTGAATATTTTCGCAAAATTTTTTTGAAAAAAATCATGGAAAAGTTTGGTACTTAATAAATAAGTTGTACCTTTGCAATCGCAATCAAGAACGGAAGCAATACAGCTAAAGATTGAGAGTTTTGATGCTTTAAGGTGCGTTAGTTCAGTTGGTTAGAATACATGCCTGTCACGCATGGGGTCACGGGTTCGAGTCCCGTACGCACCGCCAACTATTGGTACCCTGACCGAGTGGCTAGGTAGCGGTCTGCAAAACCGTGTACAGCAGTTCGAATCTGCTGGGTATCTCAAAGCGAACATTGTTTCAATGTTCGCTTTTTTTATTTGTATCGTCTATTTCTGCTTTGTTTTATATGGTTTTAAGAAATTACAAGGCGAACTTATAAAATTATCACTATAAATTTTTGGAATAGAACAATTAAAACAGTAATTTTGCTCAGTGTGGATAAAGGTGTTTGCTCTTATATGTATAGTTTTACTAAAACTTTGGAGTGAAATGCCTTTTTGCTGCTATTAAAAAAGTAATCATATAATGAGTAATGATCTTTATCGGGTATGTTTGATAGGATCTGGTAATGTTGCAACCCATATAGGACGTGCTTTGCATCAGTCGGGTTGTATTATATCAGGAGTATACAGTAAAAATATCCAACATGCTCAAGCATTGTGTTCTGAAATTGCAGGAAACGTGGCTGTAGATAATGTATCTCTCCTTCCAGAGGCTGATTTTTATATTATATCAGTAAAAGATGCTGTGATTGGTGAGGTTGCAAAGCGGCTGAAATCGTGTAAGCCAGATGCATTTTGCATTCATACATCGGGAAGTATTCCGTTGGGTGTTATTTCGAAACATTTTGTTCAGTCTGCAGTAGTGTATCCTTTGCAAACCATTAGCAAGAATGAGTTGATGGATTTTGGCAATACTCCTTTATTTATTGAGGCTGCCAATTCTGACTCATTGCAAAGAGCTGTTTTGTTGGCAAAAAGTTTGTCGACTAAAATTTACTTTCTTGATTCGGCTCAACGTAAGCGCTTACATTTGGCTGCTGTGTTTGCAAATAATTTTTCGAATCATTGCTTTGCAATCGCTTATGATCTGCTTAAGCAGGCAGATATTGATCCATCTTGTTTGCAACCAATCATTCAACATACAGTTGATAAATTGGCATATATGTCGCCTACAGAGGCGCAGACAGGACCGGCGGTGCGTTGGGATACCAATGTGTTAGATGCCCACCAGAATGCTTTAGATGGTAATCCTGATTTGCAAACTTTGTATAAACTCATGAGTAAAAGTATACACGCGTTCCATGATAAATTACGATTTGAATAAAATAAAAGCCTTGGCATTTGATGTTGATGGCGTGTTGAGTACTAATAATGTGTATTTATTGGCTGACAGTCAGCCATGCCGTACTGCCAATATCAAGGATGGGTATGTTCTTCAGTTTGCAGTAAAGTGTGGACTGGAACTCGCAATCATTACCGGTGGAAAAAGTGAGGCTGTAAAAGTTCGTTACGAGGGGCTTGGTATACAGCACGTATTTATGGGAGTCTCGGTTAAGATTAAGGTATTTGACGAATGGTTGAAAGCTAATAATTTGAAACCTGAGGAAGTGCTGTATATGGGCGATGATATACCCGATTATGAAGTAATGAGCAAATGTGGATGTCCTTGTTGTCCGGCTGATGCTGCAGCAGAGATAAAGTCTGTTGCTCGATATGTCAGTCCTTACAAAGGTGGCGAGGGTTGTGTTCGGGATGTCGTAGAACAAGTATTAAAAGCGCAAGGTAAATGGATGGCCAATGCAGAGGCCTTTGGGTGGTAATTTGCAAAGAAACGAAATGCCATATATTCCACTAAATGACATAAACCTTAATATCAAAATATACAATATTGAAAATCATTGACAATTATGCTTGATAATCTCAAAAAATACAAGGTTGTTTTAGCCAGTAATTCTCCTCGACGTAAAGAATTGTTGCAACGTTTGGGTATAAACTTTAAAGTTCGCACCCTTTTTGGTATAGACGAAAGTTATCCTGATTCTCTTCGAGGAGAAGATATTGTGCGTTATATATCGCGAAATAAGGCAAATGCTTATCGTACATCAATGGCTCCTGATGAACTTTTGATAACGGCTGACACCATTGTTTACCTTGAAGGAAAGACGATGGGTAAGCCTAAAGGGGTTGATGAGGCCAAGGATATGCTGCGTCAACTTTCAGGTAGGGTTCATCAAGTTATTACCGGTGTAACTATTTTAACAGCAGATAAAACTGAAAATTTTGCTGTCACAAGTCAAGTGAAATTTGCAGAATTGTCTGAGGAAGAAATAAATTTCTATGTAGATAATTATCTGCCATTTGACAAGGCTGGAGGTTATGGCATACAGGAATGGATAGGCTTGGTTTCTGTCGAGGAAATCAAAGGTAGCTACTTTAATGTTGTGGGTTTGCCTATTCAGCGTTTATATCAGAAACTGAAGAATTTTTAGTACTGATATGTCAGTCAGCATTGTTATATTGAAGTCGTCTGAACTTTTATGAAATTCAAGATTTGCCTTAATTTTTGAGGCGTTTTTGGGCCTTGAAAAAGGAGTGTAGCGAGCTACACGACTGATGAAAGGTCAAAAAAAACGGCCAATAAGAAAGGTGGAGATTGAATTTAGAAGAGATAAATCTCCAAATCAAATCCTTGTCAGAAAAGTTTAGACGACTTCATAATCTGCTTTTGGACTAACTCTAATATGATAAAGTTATACTCAAAAGATAATCCTATAGAAAGAATTCAGAAAGTTGTTGATGTTCTGAATAGTGGAGGCGTAATAATATACCCGACGGGTATGACTTATGCCTTAGGATGTCATGCCTTGAAAGAACGTGCGGTAGAGCGTATTTGTAAAATAAAGCAAGTTAACCCGGCCGCGCATAATTTGTCTGTGGTATGTTATGACATGAGCAGCATTAGTGAATACGCACACATCAGTACTCCTATATATAAGTTGATGAAGCGTAATTTGCCTGGGGCATTTACATTTATACTTCCAGGTAAAAATAAACTTCCTAAAATATTTAGAAAGAGAAAATCAAACGAAATAGGAATACAGATGCCTGACAATCCGATACTCAGAGATATTTTAGAAGTGCTAAATGCGCCACTCATGACAGCTTCATTGCCAATATCTGTCGATCAGGATTTGAATGAATTGATAGATCCCGAACTTGTAAACGAAAAATATGAGTCTGTGGTTGATTTGGTTATAGATGGTGGAGTGGGGCAGGAGGGTGCTTCGACCGTAGTAGATTGTCTTGGCGAGGATTATCAAATTATTCGTCAAGGAAAAGGTGTGCTTATTTAATGATTGAATCTAGACAACTAATAACATAATTCAAGTATGAATACATTTTTAATTCGTGCAATCGGAGCTGTGGCTCTGGTAGGTATGCTGTCAGGCTGTGAGGATGATGAGGAAAAATATCGCTCAGAACCACCCTTGGTTGCTGATATGGTTGTGACTTCGCTCAAAGATGGTAGTAGTAATATTCATGTAGGAGATAAATTTACGGTGACCCTTGTTCAAAAGAAAAAGGGACGTCTTCTGAATGCCAGTAAGTATTCATGGAGCTCTACTCCTTCAGGGCTTGCACATAAAAATGCTCTGCAGAGCGTTATTTATGATCAAGAAAGTCAAAATCCTGTGGATACACTTACTGCTGATGCGGTGGGTGATTACCGAATTAATTTTTCAGGTAAATACAATGCGTCAGGAAATACGCAGTTTTGGTCTAATAAATATGGCGTTTCATTTACTGAAAACTTTGGTGACGGAAATGGAAAGGCTACTTATACAACGGGAGGTATATTGTATTTTACGGTTAAAGCCTATAAAAATATAAAGGTGCTCCCTTAAATTGCATGAGTTTTTGTTTGCTGATTTTTCTGGAGTTAATCCTGTAAAATAAGGCTAAATCTCTGGAAAAATCAGTTTTTAGTGCTGAAAAACGGCGTTTCAGCAAAAAATGAAGAAAAAATCAATTTTTTTGCTGAAAATATTTGGCAGAACCAAATATTGCTCGTATCTTTGCAATCGCAAAACAGCAATAAAGTGTAACACTTAAATGCTTAATGCAATCCCACTTAATGGGTAAGTGCTGTACGGTTTGCACCCTTCGAATCCTCCAGGGCTTGACCGCAGCAAAGGTAGTCGGTGTCGCTACGCGATACAGTCAGCTTACCCACCCGCCTCTTTAGCTCAGTTGGCCAGAGCACGTGATTTGTAATCTCGGGGTCGTTGGTTCGAATCCGACAAGAGGCTCTTAAAAAAGGAGAACGAAAGTTCTCCTTTTTTTTGTTGAATATATTGGTTTTCAGGAAGTAATTGATAAAATATTATCTGTTCTGATATCTTATGAAGTTATTGGGGGTATGTCGAATATAGCAAAAAAATGACGATAAAAGACATGTAATGTCTATTTGTGATACCAGCACAGCCCCCTACGTGATACCTTCTTTCGTATCTCATACTCCACATCTACATTCTTAATCACATAAAGTCGATGTGTGTATGAAGAAATTATCTTTCGGCTTGTCTTTGATAGAAAGCATGTAGCCACCAGGCAATAGGTCAGTAGTAAAAAGGTGTGTGGGCTGTAGCATTGGGTTGAGGAAAAATGTTGCTGCTTCGTATGTTTTGATAATTGGCAAGAGATGAAATGTTATATCCCTATTTCATTTTTTTTGCGTGTGAAAAATGCACCGGAATGCCTGTAGACAAAGGGTTGGATGCTCATTCGACGGTTTGGAAAACTTTCGAGGTGCGATATTAGGTGAACAAAAAATTTGGATTTCGGGTTGTGTATGTTGTATCTTTGCTGTCGCGAAGTCAGGCTGCATCTCAGCATAACTTTTGAAAACGTGTTTTCAGGTTCTGCATTCGGTTTGCACTGACATTGCCTTTGGCGAAGTCAGGCTGCACCTCAGCATAACTTTTGAAAACGAGTTTTCAGGTTCTGCATTCGGTTTGCACTGACATTGCTTCAGCAATAAAGGCAGCACTGCAGCATTGATAAGCTGCGCATTAGTTTTGACGGATGAAAAAACAGTATTCCTAATTTATTCATTCAGCGTTCTTTGACATTTTGTTACAACAGAAAGTAAGACAGGTAGGCCTGTCTGAAACCCGAGATGCATTGTTGAGTATTATCACACGCTTTTGCGACTGAGTCATCTTCTTACTTTATTTTTAACTGCGGTGTGATGGAAGGTAATGGAAAGGTACAAAAAAAAGGGCTTCCGCCCCTTTCGTGAAGTGGTGCGAGGCTCGTTTTGCCACGCCCACCGGCTCATTGAGAGCCTACATCTAACTGTTACCTTTTTACAAATCTTCTTACCTAATTAATCTTTTTCTCTTGATTCTGTGATTTTAATCTTTTTACCTTATGTGCCTTGTTTAAGCAGGACTTATAGAACTAATTCCTTTATATTGTTTAGCTTTGTGTTAAGCTATTGTTTACTTTTTTCGGATGCAAAGTTAAGGATGAATGTTTTTTTATCCAAAGTTGCTACGATGTTTTTGCTCTTGTTTTGCAAAGATTGCATATAAAAGTGTGATTTTGCTAAGTTGGCTCTATAAAATAAGGCGGTTTTGCCGTTTGTGTAAAAGTAATTTCAATGTATTTTGCTGACATAAAGTAGGGAGAGAAAATCGGGATGCCTAAAAATACGAAAAAAAATCCTTGTTTCTTGGCATTCTACATATTTAGTACTAACTTTGCAAACGGAAAAATATTATATCTCATTAAAAATATGAAGATAAAGGAAGTCGCTGAGACCCTTGAACGGTTCGCGCCACTGCCGCTGCAGGAAAGCTACGATAATGCTGGCTTGCAGATTGGATTAACAGAGGCCGAAGATGTGTCAGGGGTTTTATTGTGTCTTGACGTCACTGAAAAAGTGATAGCTGAAGCTGAGGCTATGGGCTGTAATATGATTGTGGCGCATCATCCCCTTTTGTTTCGTCCGCTTCGGCGGATTGTCGGAGCTACACAAGTGGAACGTTGTGTAGCATTGGCCATTCAGAAGCAAATAGCCATTTATGCAGCTCACACAAACCTGGATAATGCACCGGGGGGTGTGAACTTTATGATAGCTGAGCGCTTGGGCTTGAACAATGTGCATTTCTTGTTGCCAAACTCTAAAATGGATGGTGGTAGTGGTGTCGTTGGTACACTTCCGAAGCCGATGCATATAGCTGAATTCATAGCTTGGGTAACTAAGCAGTTTGGCATTGAGGCGGTACAGCACACCGAGGGCCCTGGACGCATTTTGCAAACTGTGGCTTTGTGTGGAGGAGCCGGTGAATTTTTGCTGGACGAGGCTATTAAAGTTGGAGCAGATGTTTTTTTGACTGGAGAAATGGGGTATCACCGCTATTTTGGTCATGAAAACGACATTCTGATTGGTGTTATGGGTCATTATCAGAGTGAGCGCTTTACCATTCAGTTGCTTCATCGCATGCTTGAATCGGCACATCCTGATTTACGGGTGGTCGAAACACAAATAAACACAAACCCTATTTTGCTGAGTGTGGCAGAGGGGATAAAACAGTAAAAATAATTTTTTTATAAATAGCCGTTTTTGCTTGCAACATTAGTATATAGGTATTTGTCTGACAATGAATGGAATGAATCATTTCAAGCAGGACAGGCATTGGGGTAAGCATCGGCGGTAAGCCTTATTGGTAGTTATGGCAAAGAAAGACGTTGCGGATATGTCCGTTGAACAGAAACTGAAAAATCTTTATCAGTTGCAAACGATGTTGTCTGAAATTGACCGCATCAAAATTTTGCGTGGTGAACTTCCTCTTGAAGTGCAGGACCTTGAAGACGAAATTGCAGGTCTGACGCTCCGTATGGGAAAATACAATGAGGATGTGACTTCAGCTAAGGCCGATATTGCAGCACGCAAGGCAAAAATCAATGAAGCGCAAGTAGCTATTGATCGCTACAAAATGCAGCTTGAAACTGTCGAAAATAGCCGTCAGTTCGATATGCTTTCAAAGGAAATTGAATTCCAAAGCCTTGAAATTGAATTGCAAAACAAAAAGATTGGCGAAAGCCAGCGTACGGCTGATGCTCGAAAGGCTGACATTGAGAATGCCAAGCGTATGCTCGAAGAACGTCGTGCAGACCTTGACATGAAGAAGTCGGAACTCGATGATATTACGACTGAAACCAAGGCCGAGGAAGAAAAGTTGCGCGAAAAGGCCAAGAACTTGGAGCAGAGCATCGAACCTCGTCTGTTGGCAGCGTTCAAGCGCATCCGTCGCAATTCGCGCAATGGCTTGGGTATCGTTTACGTACAGCGCGATGCTTGTGGTGGTTGCTTCAATAAAATTCCGCCTCAGCGTCAGCTCGACATCCGTATGCGTAAAAAAATTATTGTATGCGAGTACTGCGGACGTATCATGATTGACCCCGAATTGGCTGGTGTAAAGATTGATAAGCCGGTTGAGGAAAAGCCGAAGCGTCGCACGCGTCGCATCACGAAAAAGGATGCCGAGTAAATGATTAGCTGTTGTCGCGTTTGAAGCGATAACCATATAAATAACCGCAAATTCAATATCGTCTTGTTTGGGACGTTATTGGATTTGCGGTTTTTTGTGCCTGATTATATGGCAAAATGGATATTGAGTCTGTTGTTTTTACTTCAAGTTGTCCCTAAATTTTGAATTCCATTCAAATTCAAGGGCTTACAACTCATTGTAATCGGGAATGTTATGCAGAAAGTTTACGCTCATCGTTTTGTAATCAATCTGGCAGCAATAATGACTGATACCATTGCTTACAATAAGGTAGTCAGCTCTCAGTACACTGTTATAGGCATAAATCTGTTGAAAAACGGCTTGAGTAATGGGAATGTTTGGCGCTTTATATTCAATGATAACTTGCGGCCGTCCTCCCTCTTTATGGTAGAAAACCGTATCGCAACGGCGTGTGGAACCACCCACGACAATCGAAATTTCATTGGCTAAACGTCCAGCCGGATAATGTTTATGTTCTACTAAAAAATGGGTGAAATGTTGGCGTACCCATTCCTCGGGGGTGAGGTGAATATAGCGTTGACGTAGAAAATCGTATATGGCTGTTTGACCGTTTACCTGCTTGATTTTAATGGGATATGATGGTAGGTTTAATGGTTTCATGTAGATATGTAGGGTGATGAATTAGGTAATGACTGTAAAAAGCTATCGAAACTAATAAAATCTGAGTAAAAGAATGCTATTTTTGTGGAAAAACAGACTGTTATTTTTCGTGTTGCGCAAGGTTTGCTGTAACTTTGCTAATGGAAATTCAGACAAAATGTGGTGCCAACTATAGGCAGCGTTTGGTTTGCAACCGAAAGGCAAGTGCAGTGCTTATTCAAAAGTTCGCTTTTGAGTCAAGGTATTGCCGAGCCGCCTCCTATCTTATACAAAGATAGTGAAAGATAAGCGCATAGCCAAGTTGAAGATGTGATTTTAGAACTTGGCATTGCCAAATAACCTTCTATTTATCTGTAAATATACAAAGAATGATGAAGACTAAACAAGAAATAATAGGTAACTGGTTGACCCGTTACACAAAAATGCCGCTTGATCATTTCAGCGATCATATTTTGCTGACCAATTTCAATAATTACGTGGATATGTTCTGCGAACAATGTGGCGTGGAAACTGTTGGTTTTGATGCCAACATGCGCGCAGCAACTGCAGACGGAATTACCATGATCAACTTTGGTATGGGCAGTCCGAATGCTGCGCTGATTATGGATCTGCTGGGAGCTATTCAGCCCAAGGCTTGTTTGTTCCTGGGTAAATGTGGCGGCATATCAGACAAAACTCATTTGGGTGACTACATCTTACCTCTTGCGGGTATTCGTGGCGAAGGAACCTCGAACGATTATTTCCCACCAGAAGTGCCGGCGCTGCCTGCTTTTATGCTACAACGTGCTGTGTCAACAGCTTTGAGAGACAAAAGTCATGACTATTGGACAGGAACGGTTTATACCACCAACCGTCGTGTTTGGGAGCATGATGAGCGATTCAAGGCTTATTTGCGTGAAACGCGTGCTATGGCAGTAGATATGGAAACAGCAACTCTTTTCTCGTGTGGTTTCTATAATCATATCCCAACAGGAGCTCTATTGTTGGTTTCGGATAATCCGATGGAGCCTGATGGAGTAAAAACTGAAGAAAGTGACAATCGGGTGACTCGCGATTTCGCTTCGACGCATGTGAGAATTGGTATAGATAGTATGAAACTGATTATAGGTGAGCGTAAAACCGTGCGTCACCTAAAGTTTGATTGGTAATGGCAGGAACGTATCCTATAAAAAAGAAAACCCCCGGAATCACCTACGAACAGATTGTGCGCGATGTGCGTGCCGGCAATATTAAGCCTGTATATTTCTTAATGGGTGAGGAAAGTTATTATATTGATCGCGTAGCGGAGTTTGTAGTCAATTTTCTGCTGACCCCCGAAGAACAGGATTTTTCGCTCGTCACACTCTTCGGTCTGGATACAGACGTCGATGCTATAATGACAGCTGCGCGGTCTTATCCGATGGGGGCGAAGTATAATGTAATTTGGGTAAAAGAAGCGCAAAACCTGAAACATCTTGACCGTTTGGAATTGTATTTCCGACAGGTTATGCCTACTACGGTGCTTATTTTTAGCTATAAAAATGGCAACATAGATCGGCGTATGAAAGTGGCATCACTTATCAGTAAGGAAGGGGTGCTGTTTGAATCGAAAAAATTGTATGACAGTCAGTTGCCAGTTTTTGTGCGCGATTATCTGAAGCGTCGCCGTGTGGGCATTGAACCCGAAGCATCTGAAATGCTGGCAGCTTTTGTGGGATCGGATTTAAACCGATTAGCGTCCGAAATGAACAAGTTAATTGTGTCACTTCCGGACAATGAGAAAGTTGTAACCACTCAGATGGTGCGACAGAATATTGGCGTGACGAGAAATTTTAATGTGTTTGAATTGCTCGACGCTTTAGGTGCGAAAGATGCCCTGAAGGTGTTTAGTATTGCGAAGTACTTCGACAGCAATCCCAAGGAAAACCCTATACAGATGATATTGCCTTCGCTCTTTAAGTATTTCTCGAATCTGATGCTGGCTTATTACTCGCCCGATAAAAGCGAACGCGGATTGGCGGCATGGTTGGGACTTACGGAATGGCAGGTTCGGAAGAATGTGATGCCTCCAATGAAAGTTTATTCTGGTGTGAAAGTAATGAATATTATTTCTGAAATACGACATACGGATGCACGTTCGAAGGGGGTAGAAAATCCTGCTACTTCGAATGGTGACTTAATGAAAGAATTGCTCTTTTTTATTCTGAATTAGAGGCAGCATCTCAGACTCTTTTCTCATGTTGTAAGTCTCAGTTTAAGACTTGTATGCCCCCATAAAACAGATTGAGAATAGGGTTAGGCTATTAGCTGTAATAGCACGTATTACCCCGGCTTCTGCTTTGAAGAAGCCGGGGTAATACGTGCTTGTTCGGTTTTGAAACAGTCGAGGGTAGGGGCAATACCATTCGAAAATTCGAGGGGAAATAATTCGTTTGGTAAAAAAAGAGGTGAAAAGACCTTCAAATGTGCGGTATAGAGTGGTAAAAAATACTTTATCAGATGTGCACGTTGTGTTGGCTGGCTGGGCTAGCATTTGATTAAAATCTACTTTTTTACTTCTAAAACCACTCTGTATGGAAAAATAATAAATGTCAATATTTTTCGCACAAGGTGAATGATAGAATCCTTTGTATAAAGGGGTTTCTATATGTGTTTTAACAGAAAATACGTGATGAATGTCGGGTTGTAATTCAGGTGCTTATTTCTAAAATGAATGCAGGTCTATATTTATGGGGTATTGGTTTGATTTTTGAGTTACCTACGCAATTTTTTGGTCAATTATATGATGAATCCTTATTTTCGATGATAGGATGCTCCTCTTGAGGAATCAGTATGTAAGGGAGCGAGGTGGACATTTTGTAAATAAATGAACATGGCATTTTTTAGAACCGTTTGGGGAAAATAAATGGAATGAAAAAGCGTGTGGTTAATGTTGGATTAGGGTGTGGCATTTTAGATTCTTATATCAGGATTAAATGTGTTGTGTGTATAGAGTTGCTCTTTATGTTCAAGCTTAACAAGCTTGAAAGTATCATCGTTAGCAGAATGAAAAACTTAGGATATAGAGGCTAAATCTGCGTATAGTGTGTTGCTTAAGTATGGGTTTATGGCTTCATGTGAGTAATGTAATATTTGTATGTATTAACACCTATTTGATAATTGCAGACTGTTCTTTTATTCGTATGCGTCAGTCTTATCTGTACAATCTATTGTATCCGGTGCATACATGGCGTAGGTTTGCGTATTGCTATTTTCTTTCTTACAGAAGGGTGGGGGAGTGTGTGGTTGTAGGCTTGCGGATCAGGATGGCTGTATATGTATTGAATGGTGCGCTATATCGGTGCTGTATCGCTGAGCATTCATGCCTATTGTGATTCATCGCTTTGTGGGGACGCTAATACAAGACTTGTTGGTCACTTTTTCAGGATAATAGCGTATTGGAATCCGGCCCGTATTTTCTGTGGAGTGAACTTTTGGATTTTAGAGCTTAATTTTTGAGTTCGTTTATCAGTACAGAAATACTTGATTAAGGCAAGTCTGAAACAGGTGAATTTAGCTTGTCACCCAGCAGTTTATTCCTTTGAACCTTCTGAAAATGTAAAATAGAACTTCTTGGTACGCTATTTCTACGTAAAAAAATGAAATTATATCACATAATGATATGTATAGTTGGCAATAATGAACAATATCAGCTCTTGAAAATTCTAGATTGGAAGAATTTGGAAAGGCAAATTTTAAGCTTAAATCATTGATAATCAATTAGTTATGCTGTATTTGGCCTCTCAGGAATTGAATATATGGCAGAATTCAAGTATATGTTCAGTCTTATTTAATTGGTTTGATTCTTGCTTATTTTCGCTTGTTCTTGCTTTATAATAAAGCAATTTAAACATTTACAATAGAATAGTTACAGGTGTAAATATACAAACAGAAATGTTGTATGTAAATAATTATTCGAGAA
>ERZ779852.389-NODE-389-length-48639-cov-3.551931_pt1 | contig 48639 bp, 40 predicted proteins | sample MGYA00511559_ERZ779852 | MGnify/ENA primary metagenome ERZ779852 (study PRJEB29588, sample SAMEA2157977) | human gut metagenome | biome: human gut; feature: human-associated habitat; material: faeces | place: Denmark | collected 2008/2010 ...
CTGTCCGCCCGTAGCATCTGAAGTATATTCCGACTTACTGGTAATTTCTCCATTGTCCATTCCATCATTATGGGAATATACCTTTGTCTTCTTTTCCACTTTATCAAAAGACATATCAAGATTAATTCCCACTTGTACATCTGAAAAAATTCCCGATTGTACAAGGACATCCTTGATATTCTGTTTGACCATATTTTGTGTTTTTTCTTTTGCGCTCAGATTAGAAGACAAAACAGCTGACGCAGAGTCCTGATCCGCTCCTGAGTAAAGAAGTTTTGATGTTTTCTGATCAAGAATCGTAATTTTTTGCGTAGAATCATTTCCAAGCTGTGTTGCAACAAATCGTGCAATGGAATAAGCCTGATCTTCATCCATATCCCCATTCAATGCAAGTGAAACGCTAGCAGAACTCTCCTGCATCTGTGAAAGAAGTGTTCCATCATCCGTCGGTACATCCAATGCAACCGTAGCAGAATCAATCATATCATTGGCTGTAAGATCCTTTGCGAGCTTTTCTTCCATGTAATTTTTATATAATTTCTGTTTGTCTGCTTCTGTCGTAGACATACTTCCATTTACAACGCTTGAAAGATCCGGGCCTGAAAGCGAATACCCGGCTGTAGCAATATCATTGGATCCAAGCAGCATATTTGCTGCACTCTCATCCTTTACATTTACATCAAAATGTGTCGAATTCGATACTTTGTAATCAATTGTTCCATCAGAGTCAAGTAAATCCTTTACCTGACTGGCTTCTTTTGTATTTTCACAATCAATCAGTGTTGTATAAGAAGGCTTCGTTACAACAACATATAAAATAACAAGTGCAACAATCACTATTGCTGTCAGACTAAGCATCAATGCTCTTTGTTTGTTGTTAAATTTTTTCCACCATGTAACCACACGATCAATTATTTTCTGTAACTGTTCCGGCATGCTGTCCCCTCACTCGTCGCTTATACAGACATCTGCATAAGTTCTTTATATCCATCAACTAATTTATCTCTCACTGCAACGGTATACTGCAATGCTATATTAGCTTTTGTTTCTGCAATAAGTAAATCGTGTGTATTGTCTGATTCTCCAAGTGCAAATCGAATTTCTTCCGACTCTGCCTTATTCTGCAAATCATTAGTTTCATCAACAGATTGCATCATTGCAGACAAAATGGAGTCAAAACTGTTTGTTTTATTATCATCATCGTCAAATAATGTTTTTTGTGTATATGTATTTAAATACGCCGGTGATACACCACTCAATGTTGAAATATCCATCTCTTTTTCCTCTTATAAATTAAAATTCCAATTCATAATCATGAATTACTGACCAATAGACAATCCAGTCTGTGCTATGCTCTTACTGGCTTCAAAAGCCGTGGCATTTGCCTCATATGCACGCGTAGAATCAATCAGGTTTGTCATTTCTGTAACTGTATTAACATTCGGATAAGAAACATATCCGTTTTCATCAGCATCCGGATTTGCCGGATCATATTCTTTAACAAAATCTGTATCATAATCTTCGCGAACAGATGTAACTTTCACTCCGTTACCGATTGCTGCATTCTTTGAAGCAGAATAATATTGAGAAAATGGAGTCACATTGCGTTCTCCAAATGTAACAACTTTTCTGCGGTATGGTCCGCCACTCTCTGTTGAAGTTGTATTTACATTGGCTATGTTTTCTGCAATGATGTCGGTACGAAAGCGTTCTGCCGTCATTGCAGATGCACTGATATTAAATGACTGAAATAATGCCATATTTCATTCCTCCTTAACTGATTACTGATTTCATGCGACTAAACTCATTGTTGATTCCTGCCGTAATCCCCTCATACCGAAGCTGTTCAGAAGCATACTCAACTTCTTCAGAGTCAATATCCACATTGCTTCCATCCAAACGATACGAATAATTTGTCAGATCCGTATACACCGACGGATTCAAATGATTCAGATTTGCATGATCGATTTTATAATCTAATGACGTATGTTTGCAGCGTCCCAATTCTTCTTTCAGGGTGCTTTCAAAATCAAGGTCTTTTCTCTTATATCCAGGTGTATTTACATTAGCAATATTATTCGCCAGAACCGTCTCTCGTTTCCAGCTTGCATCTGCTGCTTTGTCTAAAACATTGACGTAATTAAATGCGTTTGTACTTAACATATTTCTCCCTTCATCTAGTACCCCTAATTATTCTATCATACTAATTATAGTATACTTCTATCAAAAAACAAGTGTTTTTTTTCCAAAATATTCAAATATGCGACAAAAAAGGACCTATATCCTGTATAAGTCCCTTTAAATATTCAATCTTCACTCCATTGATATATAAAATTATTTTTTGTTTTTCTTTTTTAACTGTTCCAGTTCATCAAACACAACATCGTTCACAACTTTAATGTAAGTTCCTTTCATTCCCGAAGAACGTGATTCAATGACACCGGCACTTTCAAACTTGCGTAGTGCATTTACAATAACGGATCTTGTGATGCCCACCCGATCTGCAATCCTGCTCGCCACAAGAATGCCCTCGTTTCCATCAAGTTCATCAAATATATGTGTAATTGCTTCCAATTCTGAAAATGACAATGTGCTGATTGCCGATTTAACAATTGCCACTTTGCGTTCTTCCTCTGCACTCTCTTCATTGACTGAGCGCATCATTTCAAGTCCGACAACCGTTGTTCCATACTCTGTGAGAATAATATCATCAATATCATACTCTCTCTCACTCCGGTATTCAAAAAGGGTTCCAAGTCTCTCGCCTGCAATATCAATCGGAGTAATAATTGCACGATACCTGCGGGATTCCTCACCAAAACCTAAAGTTTCAAGATTAACATTCTCTTTTGTAGAAAGAATTCCAAGCAATCGCTCATTCAAATCCGGATCAATGTATCCACCAACTTCGTCCACAATTAATTCCTGTAATTCATCCACACCCTTGCAAACACTCGAGCCAAGGACCTTGCCTTTTTTGCTGATCACAAGGATATCAGAATCCAGAATTCCTGTCAGTACATCACAAATATCATTAAAAACAACTTTTGATGAACTGTTATTGTGAAGTAATTTATTAATTTTTCTAGTCTTATCCAGAAGCTGAACACTCATATTATTTCTCCCATCTGTTTTCGAGAATTTCCATATATCATGAGTTTAGCACTATTTATCTGACAATTCAATATTTTTTATAAAATTGAATCATTTTTGAATCATTTTTCCTTTTCTTTTTGCTCAGTATAACCACAATGTTCATCTGCACAGGCAAGTTTATTTCCTTTTTCCACCATATAACCACCGCAACGCGGACATTTTTTGTCAACCGGACGTCCCCAACTCATAAAATCACATTCCGGATAGTCAATGCATCCATAGTAACGGCGACCTTTTTTCGTCATCTTAATCACAACATCTTTGCCACACTTCGGACATGCAACACCAATTTTTTCATAATATGGCTTGGTATTACGACACTCTGGAAATCCCGGACATGCAAGAAACTTTCCATATGGTCCATACTTAATTACCATATTGCGACCACATACTTCACAAATTTCATCAGTCACTTCATCTTCGATTGTGATCTTTTCCAATTCTTCTTCTGCTGCCTGTACTGCCTTTTCCAGATCCGGATAAAAATTTGCCACTACAGTCTTCCACGGAATTTTGCCTTCTGCAACACCATCCAAAAGAGACTCCATGTTTGCGGTAAAATGCTCATCCACAATAGTCGGAAAAGATTCTTTCATAATTGAATTTACTACTTCGCCAATTTCAGTTACATAGAGATTTTTATTTTCCTTCGTAATATAACGGCGCGCTATAATCGTTGTAATCGTTGGTGAGTACGTACTTGGACGTCCAATACCAAGCTCTTCCAATGTCTTTACCAGTGATGCCTCTGTGTAATGAGCTGGTGGCTGAGTAAAATGCTGCTTTGGATCATAATCCACAAGAGAAAGTTTTGTATCTTTGTCCAATGACTTTAAAAGAACCTGTTTTTCTGCTTTCTCATCGTCTGCTTCTGTATATACAGCCATAAAACCGTCAAAAGCGACCTTGGATGTCGATACACGGAAACGGTAATCGCCCACACCGATATTGACCGTTGTTGTCTCATAGACTGCATTCGCCATGCGGCTGGCAGCAAAGCGTTTCCAAATCAGCTGATACAAACGGAACTGGTCACGGCTTAACGACTCTTTGATTTCCGAAGGTATTCGATTAATATCAGTAGGACGGATTGCCTCGTGCGCATCCTGAATCTTGGCATTGGATTTCTTGCCTGTCTCTCCTGCAGAAACATAAGAATCTCCGTAAGTTTCCTCAACAAAAGTTCTCGCTGCCGCATCTGCTTCTTCGGAAATACGGACGGAGTCGGTACGCAGATATGTAATAATACCTACCGTACCCTGTCCTTTAATATCCACGCCTTCGTATAACTGCTGCGCGATCCGCATTGTTTTTGAAATTGGAAAATTCAAAGCTTTCGAAGCTTCCTGCTGCAATGTACTTGTTGTAAATGGAAGCGGTGCCTTCTTTGTACGCTCACCTTTTTTAATATCGGTAACGTTGAAGTCTTTGTCTTTGAGCTCTGCTAAAACTGCGTCCATCTGTTCCTTGGAAGTAATCTCAATCTTCTCGCCATTTTTATCCATCAGCTTTGCGACAATCGGTTTCTTTTCTCCTTCCGGAAGAAGGCTTGCCTCCAGTGACCAGTACTCCTCCGGAATAAATGCATTAATTTCCTCTTCGCGATCACATACGATACGAAGAGCCACAGACTGTACACGTCCGGCACTTAAGCCTCTTTTTACTTTTGCCCAGAGAAGTGGACTGATCCGGTAACCCACCATACGGTCAAGCATTCTTCTTGCCTGCTGTGCGTCCACCAGATCCATATCAATTTCTCTTGGTTTTTTCAATGATGTCTTGACCGCACTTTTTGTAATCTCATTAAAGCTGATACGGCTCACATCCTTATCATCGAGCTTCAAAGCCTTCGTAAGATGCCATGAAATTGCTTCTCCTTCACGGTCCGGGTCAGTTGCGAGATATATTTTATCTGCTTTTTTTACTTCTTTGCGCAATTTTGCAAGAATTTCGCCTTTTCCACGGATTGTAATATATTTTGGCTCAAAATCATTTTCCGGACTAAATCCAAGCTGACTTTTTGGCAAATCACGGACATGTCCATTCGACGCCATTACTTCATAATTTTTTCCAAGGAACTTTTTAATTGTTTTTACTTTTGCAGGTGACTCTACGATTACCAGATACTTTGCCATCAGAATATGCTCCTTTATGCTAGATCAAATATTTTTTATATAATAATTGGGGATATTTTCTTTGATAAATCCTTTATTTTCCAGTCTTTCAAGAATATCCAAAAGCTGACTTAATGTATAAGGACTCCGTTCAACCATTGTTCCAACTCCCAACGGATGAAAATCGAATAAACTATACACCAACGATTCGTCTTTTTCAAGCAGATTTTTTTTAAAGTCCATTTGCTCCATACAAAAAGCACTGTCTAATTCCATTGTTTTCAGGAAATCATCAATATTATGTAATACACCTGCTCCCTGCTGAATCAGGCTGTTGCAGCCCTGACTCAGTTCATCGGTAATTCTTCCCGGCAATGCATAAACTTCTCTCCCCTGTTCCATCGCATAATCTGCAGTAATCAAAGAACCGCTTTTTAATTTTGCCTCTATGACGACCGTATAATCTGCAAGTCCTGCAATGATACGGTTTCTCTGTGGAAAATAAGCAGGAAGTGGCGGTGTATGTAATGCATATTCTGAAATAATTCCTCCGCACTTTGTGATTTTTTCATACAAACGCTGATTAGACTTGGGGTAACACACGTCTGCTCCGCAGCCAAGCACCGCATAAGTATCGCCTTTTCCATCCAATGCCCCAAAGTGACTGTCCGTGTCGATACCAAGTGCCATTCCGCTGATCACATCCACGTTTGCCTCTGCCAGCCGCTTTGCAAGTTTTCCTGCAACCTGGCTTCCATATGCACTTCTTCCCCGCGCTCCGACAATGGCAACTCTCTTCCTGTTTTCATCCGGAAGTTTACCCACATAATACAGAGCATACGGCGGATGCACAATATTTTTAAGTTTTTCCGGATACGTATCATCTTCCCATGACACAAATCCTGCGCCGCTTTCCATCAGTTCCTGCCACTTCTGCTGTAAATTCCATTTTTTTCTGCTCAAAACAATCGATTGCGCATCTTTTTGTGACAAACCGGTCATTTTTTCTATCGCCCGGTCACTGAGCATATACAATTCCTCTGCACAGCTGCAGTTTCTATATATAAATTCATATTTCGAAGGTGTCATTCCCGGAATATTAGCCAACCAGTATCGATACATCACACACCTCCCCAGAATTTTTCATCAATACTCCGGTAACAGACCGCTTCCTGAAGATCCATGATCCCGATAGTATCCGCCTCGCGCATATCTGCAATCGTCCGTGCTATTCGTAAAATTTTATGATAAGTCCGCGCTGTCAACGACATCTTTGCATATATTTTTTCCATATATGTTTTTTCTGTTTTTCCCAGCGAACAAAATTCTGAAAGCCGCGATGCAGGAATCCTGCTGTTATGATGAAACTTCTCCTGCGCAAACCGTTTCATCTGTATCTGGTGACAGGCGTTTACTCTTCCCTGTATCTGTGCAGAACTCTCATTTTTTCCCTTTTTCATCAATTCCGCAAAGCTGACCATTGGCGCCTCCACACACAGATCCATCCGGTCAATTAAAGGCTGGGAAATTTTATCAAAATGCCTTTTTAAAGAAGCCTGCGTACAGCGGCATTTCTGCATATTCGGATAGTATCCACAATTACAGGGATTCATCGATGCCAGCATCAGGAAATCCGCCGGGTAACAAATATTTCCACGTGCCCGCGTAAGCCGGATTTCCCTTTCTTCCAGTGGCTGGCGTAAAATTTCGATTGCTGTCTTATCAAACTCTGTCAGCTCATCCAGAAAAAGTACACCATTATGTGCCAGTGAAATTTCTCCCGGCTTCGGAAATATCCCGCCACCGGCAAGCCCCGCCTTTGTGATCGTATGATGTGGATTCCGAAACGGCCGCTTTTCAATGAGCGTCTGATGATTCGACAATAATCCACAGATACTGTAAATTTTAGAAACTTCCAACTGCTCGTCCTTTGCCAACGGTGGCAGAATCGTTGCCATTCGCTCCGAGATCATTGTTTTTCCGGAACCTGGCGGTCCAACCATCAGCATATTATGCATTCCACTTGCCGCAATCTCTGCTGCACGTTTTAAAAAAGCCTGTCCATTGACTTCCGCGAAGTCAACTTCTAATGTTGTTTTCTGCATATCTGCCATCAGGAATTCCGGATCTTCATATTCGGTTGTCTGTAAAAAATGAATGACATCCATAAGTTTGTCAAACCCAAGTACTTCTGCCTGTTCCACCAGCCTCCCTTCCGCAAGATTTGCAGCTGGGACAACAAAATGTCCATATCCCGCTTTCTTTCCGTCCGAAACGATCGGCAATACTCCACTTACGCCCAAAAGTTGTCCATTCAGATTCAGTTCTCCGGTAAACATCATATTCTGTGTATGCTTTACTGGTATTTCTTCCATCGCGATCAACAGGGCAATGGCAATCGGAAGGTCAAATCCGGTGCCGCTTTTTCTTATATTTGCCGGTGACAAGTTGATCGTAATTCTTTTTGCCGGCAGACAGAACCCGCAATTATGCAGAGCTGTCCGCACACGCTCTCTTGCTTCCTTCACTTCCGAAGAAAGATAACCGACCATATCAAAAGCCGGCATTCCTGTACTGATATCTACTTCCACCTTCACCGGAATCGCCTCTATTCCGCTGATCATGGATGTCATGACCGTACTATACATATACACCTCTATTCCAACATGGGGAAAGCGCATAGATTTATGCATGAAAAAAGATGAACTAATATTACCATACAATTCATCTTTTTTCACCTGTTATTTTCATTTATTCACTAATTATTTTTTTCAGCTTATACAATGCCTTCTTTTCAATGCGGGAAACATATGATCTGGATATCCCAAGTTCCTTTGCAATTTCCCGCTGTGTCATCTCTTTTGTTCCATCCATGCCATATCGTTTTTTAACAATATACAATTCCCGTTTTGTCAAAATCTGTTTCATATTTTGACTGATTTTTATTATTTGTTCCTTTTTTTCTACATCATCAACCACATTACGGTCATGAAATTCTAACACATCCAAAAGCTGAATCTGATTTCCCTCTTTATCCACACCAATTGGTTCAAACAAAGATACTTCCCCTCTGGTCTTTCGTTTATTGCGAAAATACATTAGCATTTCATTATCGATACATCGAATTGCATACGTTGCAAACCGACTCCCATAATCGTGTTTAAAGCTGTTTACTGCCTTTAATAAGCCAATAGTTCCAATAGATATCAGGTCCTCCATATCTTCCTCTGAATTCACGTATTTTTTTGCCACATGGGCGACAAGGCGCATATTGTGTAAAATTAGTTCTTCCTTCGCCATCCGATCCCCGTTTTTTAGTCGGTTCAGGCAGTCAGCTTCCTCCTCCGGTGACAGTGGAATCAAAAATGTTTTCACTTAGCACCTTTTTTCATCGCTTTCTATCATTGTATGTTGCAAATCACGATTACGTGCCTTTCCCATAAAAAAGAACCGCAACATCGCTACTGCAATGCCTCGGTTCTTTTTTCCAGTTCTTTTTTTTCATAGGGAACTTTTCCCTTTAATAACTCATATTTCACAAAAGAAAAGGTCGCTTTTTCACCTTTTATAGCCAACATTTTAAGCAGATAATATAAAAGTGCTTCTGTATCTTCATGAATCAGATAGTGTCCTCTTCCATGTTCAAAATATTCGATTGGACTTCGATCTGTATATTTCTCCTTCTGATAATTTTTTGACGCGCTGATACGGTCAATAAACATCTCTACCACATAACGGATAGGCATTTTCATTCCTGTCATGCCACCATGCTCTTTTCCCGGATCCTTCTCCACCGCATAATCGATCCAGTATTCCATATGATGCTTGTTTCTGCCCTTATGGTGCAGCCAGGCAGAAGAATAACCTTTATCCTCCCTCTCTGCGTTATTTGGGCTCATATATCCTTTATAATATTTACATCCAACCAGAAATTCCGTAGGGGAATACTTCGATAGATCATGCAACAGTCCCTGTCGATACAATCCTACTTTAAAGCATCCTACAAGCACCAGGTTTTTATGCTTTGTAATCGTACAAAAATGCTTCCATGCCTTTATCATTTTCCTTCTTTGACCTTCCTTTTGCCTTCTTTTTGTTCGCTTCTTCCTACAAGCACACAAATAGACTGTGCTTTTAAGACTATATTCCCCCTGTCCTGTAATACTGCCTTCTCCAAAAAAGGCATCTCGTCATCGCTGGTATCCATCACAAGATACCAGTGTTTGTCCTTATCTAATTTTGGCAATGCAAGTGTAGATGCTGCAGAATAAAAATTATATGCCACATATACATCTTCTTTGTAACGTTCATCTGTAGAATAAGCACCATTATACATCATTCCCAGCGCCATTCTTCCCTCTGACGGTTCTAAAATCCAGGCGCTTTCCCCATGAAAAGACAAATCCGGACTTCCATAAGAACGATAATCCGAGAACTGAAACGGCATCTCATTGGCAACAATCGGGTGTTCCCTGCGAAACTGCGCCAGCTGCTCAAGAAACCGGATCTCTTTGCGATGTGTTTTTTCATTTTTCCAGTTCACCCATCCAACTGGATTATCCTGACAGTACGCGTTGTTATTTCCCTGCTGGGAATTACTGATTTCATCACCTGACCAGACAAGAGGTACCCCCTGTGCCAGAAAAAGCATTGCCATACTGTTGCGCCATTTTAATTTGCGCAATTTGTTAATATAACGCTTTTTTGTCGGTCCTTCCACACCATAATTGTTACTAAAATTCCATCCGTTTCCGTCTAAATTATCCTCGCCATTTGCTTCATTGTGACGATCATTATACATAAACAGATCTGCCAGTGTAAATCCGTTATTGCTGGTTATAAAATTGACAAATCCGTACTTATTTCCCTGCTTGCGCTGCTGATCAATAAACTCCCTCATATTGGCATTAAAATGGTTCAATACACGACGCGCCGGATACATATATTCTTCTTTATACACATACAGATTTTTGTATTTGCGCTGTATTGTGCAGATATTTGCATCAAACCCGGTGTAAAAAATCTTTGTTCGACTGAGCATATTATCCTGTACGATTGCCGTCATCGGCAAATTGCCTCCAAGTAAATGAAAGCCATCCACATGATACTCTCTCACCCAGTAATGAAGTGCCTCAAGAACAAGATTATGGTCAATGTCTTCCGGAAAAAACATCTCCATAATACATTCCATATAGTTATCATGGAGTTTTTTAATCAAAGCTTTATATTCCGCTGAAGCATCCTTAGGTTTTGAGGCATAAGATGCCTTCACTGCAAAATAGTTTCCTTCCACATATCCCCAGTAATTTACCTTCGGATCTGCCTGCGGTTCATCTGATGGTAAAATCTGATCCTCCTCTTTCGGATTCCATTGGATATAATCCGGCAGCTTGGAAACCGGTGGAATCATCATCTCTTCAAATTCATAAACCGGCATCAGTTCAATCGTTGTAACACCAAGCTTTTTTAAATATGTAATTTTATTTTTCAATGCCAGGAATGTTCCCGGAAACCGTCTTCCATCCGCGTCCATGGTAAATCCACGCACATGAAGCTTGTACATGACCATCTCACCCTCCGGTATCTCCGGTGCAGTCTCGTTCCCCCAATCAAATGTATCCGTGACAAAAGCACCGCACACCTCATAATCATGCTCTTTGCGTGTCTTATCATTCCAGATATAACGTCCCATAATCGCATGGGCACACGGATCCATCACTTTCTGACCATTAATCTCAAAATAATATTCTTCATCCTCCAAGGAAAGGTCTGCAACCGCAATGGAACGCAATGAACCTACATAATACGCCTGTGGGACCTCAATACGATTGACTGTACCGGTGATCGTATTCGTAAGGACGACATAACACTGGTCCTCTTTTTCACCGCAAAAAGTAAAATTGGTCCATTCCTGCTCCTGACATACCCCTAATTTTGCATAATTTCCTTCTTTTATCTTTGTCTTCATTCTATACCGCCATCTTGTTCTTCTCTAACTGTCTTTGTAAATTATACCTTTTTTCCTTATCTTTGTATATCTTTTTTTCTATGGATTGAGAATTGACAAGCATTCACACACTCTATATAATGAAAAAAGCAGATTAACCAGGTAGAAAGAGGTACGATATGGCAACTTTTGAAAAAGTAACTCCTGTAACAGAAGACGAAGCCGATGATATCCGTGTAACATTAGAGTTGGATGAAGGCGAAGTGGAATGTGAAATTCTCACAATTTTTGAAGCAAACAATCGCGATTACATTGCTTTGATGCCCCTTGACAAAAAGGGAGAAGGCACCGGCGACGTATATCTTTATCGTTATGCAGAAGACGAAGAAGGACTTCCGCAGATCGACTTTATCGACAATGATGAAGAATACGAAATCGCTGCAGACCGTTTCGATGAAATGCTCGACGAAGATGAATTCGATTCCATGGAGGATTAAAAATAAAGTGTACGCTTGTCGGTACACTTTCGCTGTATAGAGAATTCAAAGGAATTTTCTATACAGTCAAAAAGCTTTCGTACATGCTGAACACACAGCTATATACGAAAGCTTTTTTCATATCTGCTCATTCTTTTGGCAAGGACTCTGCTCCTGCTTCCTTCAAGAAACGAGACAACTCCACCTTCTTATTGTGAAGCGTTTTTACTGAACACAAGGTAAGACTTCTCTTTGCTCGTGTCATACCTACATAAAACAGACGACGTTCCTCCTCCATATCCGGCTGTAGCACTGCTTTCTTATAAGGAGTAATCCCCTCATTCACATCAATCAGAAACACCTTTTCAAATTCGAGTCCCTTCGAACTGTGCAATGTTGCAAGAACCACCGCATCTTCATTCGAATTTCCACGTTTTGCTAATTCTTCAAGTTCCTTCTTATAATTTTCGATATGGGTATACCATTCCTCAAGCGTCCGGTATCCCTTGGCATTACTTAAAATTTCATCTGCCACATCATACAAATCATCCTTATTGACATTGCGGTAATCCGCATAATCCGCAATATAATCATCGTACCCGATTCCTCTCCGGATAAAATTGATTGCAGCATAAGGGCTTAACGCATTCAACACACGCGTATCATGCCATAATTGTTCTATACGCTCTGCAATCCATGGCTGTTCATCATACATCCGTATCCACTCATCAAAAGCCACATGTGGCTCACACAGACTGTCTCTGCCGATATACCTCTTCGGCTTATTCATAATGCTTAAAAAGTCCGCACGTTTGTCGCTTCCCTGTGCAATCCGGATATACGCAAAAAAATCTTTTGCGATCCAGTGTTCATACACATTCGGAATCCGGTCTTTGGTTCGGAATGCCATATTTCTCGAAAGCATTTGTTCCATCAAAAGCCGTGGCTGCACATTTGTCCGGAAGAGAACTGCAATTTGCGATAAAGGAATTCCTTCTGCCCGTGCCTTCTCAATTTCATCAATAAGAAATGTATTTTCCTGTCGTTCATCCTCAAACAGAAAAAACTTTACCGGATCCTGTTCCCTGCGATGTGCGGTGATTGTTTTTTTAAACCGTTCTTCATTGTGTGAAATCAATCGCCGGGATGCCTCCACAACGGCCGGTGTACACCGGTAATTGACATCCAGTGTGACTACCTTTGCCTTCGGGTACACTTTTGTGAATTGCAACATAATTTCCGGCTTAGAACCACGGAAACGGTAGATGGACTGATCATCATCTCCCACAATAAACAAATTATCGGCAGGCTTTGCCAGCATACGCATAATGTCATACTGTATCTGATTGATATCCTGAAACTCATCAATTAATATGTACTGATACTTTTTCTGCCAGGCAGACAAAATGTCCGGTCTCTGCCGAAAAAGTTCATAGGTGTAGGTAAGCATATCATCAAAATCAATCAGTCGATTCTGCTGCAATCTCCGAACATAAGCAGTATAAATTTTTCGAAAGATTTCCTCACCACAATGACTAGAATAAAAATGATCCAGTGGAATCCTCTCATTCTTTACCTTACTGATCTCTCCAAGAATCTCTCCGATAAATTCATTCTCATCCTGATACTCCAGATGATGGTAGGAAATAATCTCCCGCATGAACTGATAACGCTGCTCTTCCGTCACAATGTTACTGCTTTCAAAATGATATGCATATTTAAGTACCATAAAGAAAACCGCATGAAACGTTCCAAATGTCACGTGGCTTTTTTCTTTTCCCGCCAGACGCAAAAAGCGATGCTTCATCTCTTGCGCTGCTGCCCGTGTAAATGTAATCACAAGAATATTTGCAGGATTTACATGATGTTCTTCTATTAAATTTAATGTTCTCTGGGTAATTACCGCAGTCTTCCCAGAACCGGGACCTGCTAAAACAAGCATCGGACCATCCTTGTGAAGGATGGCCTCCTGCTGTGATTTGTTAAAATTCATGAATACCTCATTTTGCTTTATGCAGAAAGGAGTTCAATTCCCTTACGAATACGTGCAAGGGACTCTTCCTTACCAAGCACTTCCATAAGTTCTGTTGCTCCACCCGGCGTCATCTGCTTGCCGGATACTGCTGTACGGATTGGCCACATAACATAACCATTTTTACAGCCCTTTTCCTCAACATACTTAAGAAGTGTAGCATATAAAGCATCATTGCTGTAATCTTCCTGTGCCTCAAGAATTGGAAGAACCTCCTGCAATACTTCGAGTGAAGTCTCTGCATTGGTCTTCATCTTCTTGTGTGTGTACATTGCAACATCATATTCCGGTAACTCTTCAAAGAAATCAATATGTTCCTTAATATCCGGGAAAATTTCAATACGTGTCTGTACCATCTTTGCAATTTTCTTCAGGTCATAATCCTTTGTGATAACTTCCTTGATGTAAGGCAGGGCTTTCTCATAAAAAGCGTCAAAGTCCATTTTCTTAATGTATTCGCCATTCATCCACTTTAATTTTGTATAATCAAATACAGCCGGCGATTTGTTCATATGATGATAATCAAACTTCTTCACCAGCTCGTCCAAAGACATAATCTCCTGATTGTCTGCCGGACTCCATCCGAGCAAAGCAACAAAGTTAACGATTGCTTCAGTCAAAAATCCCTGATCTACCAGATCTTCGAAAGAAGAATGTCCACAACGTTTGGAAAGCTTATGATGCTCCTCATCGGTAATCAGCGGACAATGCACATATACCGGCACTTCCCATCCAAAAGCCTCATAGAGACGGTTGTACTTTGGAGATGAAGATAAATACTCATTACCACGTACCACATGTGTAATTCCCATCAAATGATCATCTACTACATTTGCAAAATTATAAGTCGGATATCCGTCGGATTTAATGAGAATCATATCATCCAATTCCGCATTGTCAACTGTAATATCTCCATAAATCTCATCTTCGAAAGTTGTCGTTCCCTCTGTCGGATTATTCTGACGAATAACATACGGAACACCTGCTGCAAGCTTTGCTTCTACTTCTTCTTTGGAAAGATGCAGACAATGCTTGTCATATACCGTAATCTCTTTGCCTGCTACTGTCTTGCGAAGACTGTCTAATCTCTCTTTGTCACAGAAACAGTAATAAGCCTCTCCCTTGTCGATCAGCTGCTTGGCATATTTTAAATAAATGCCCTGTGCCTGGCGCTCACTCTGCACATAAGGACCGCAACCGCCATCTTTATCCGGACCTTCATCATGGATCAGACCTGTCTCTTTCAACGTGCGGTAAATGATATCAACCGCTCCTTCTACATAACGTTCCTGATCTGTATCTTCTATTCTTAAAATAAAATCTCCACCCTCATGCTTTGTAATGAGGTATGCATATAATGCAGTACGAAGATTTCCTACATGCATTCTTCCTGTTGGACTTGGTGCAAATCTTGTTCTTACTTTACTCATTGCCTTTTTCTCCTCGCTTTTTTCGTAACGTTAATTATATACCAATCATCTCCATTACGCAAGATTCGGGGACAAATGTTTTTGCCCCCGAACATACGAAACGATATGATCCATTGCTATCTGGTAACTATTTATTTCTCTGCTGACAATCAAAATCCGGATTAAATGCGTAGAAATTCTTACTGTCAAGATCCTCTTGTACCATACGAAGTGCCTCACCAAAACGCTGGAAGTGTACGATCTCTCTGGCTCTCAAAAAGCGTATCGGATCTGCCACTTCCGGATCTTTTGCAAGTCGAAGAATATTGTCATACGTTTTTCTTGCTTTCTGTTCCGCCGCCATATCCTCCACAAGATCTGCGATGGCATCGCCCGTACACTGAAATTCTGTTGCACTGAATGGCACACCGCCGGCTGCCTGCGGCCATACTGCTGCTGTGTGGTCAATATAATAAGGTGCAAAACCTGCGGCCTCTAATTCCTTTGCAGATAAGCCCTTGGTCAGCTGACGCACGATGGCACCAATCATTTCAAGGTGTGCCAGTTCTTCCGTGCCAATATCAGTAAGTAATCCTGCCACTCTTGGGTTATATGCGGAAAATCTCTGGGACAAATATCGCATGGAGGCTCCTAATTCACCATCAGGACCGCCATACTGGCTGATAATATAAGACGCCATCTTCGCATTCGGTGTCGTAATATGAATCGGATACTGTAATCGTTTTTCATAACTCCACATAAATTACATTCCCCCTTCCCATGGCATCGGTGCTGTATTCCAATCCCAGGAAGAACGTTCCTGCTCTGAGAATGCATTCAATTGACCAAACTGTTCCTGATAAGACTGTTTTGCTGCATTGTAAAGCGCAGTGCACTGATTAAAATAGTTCAACGCCTCTTCATCATCCGGGTGCGTATCCAGATAAAGCATCATGTCCACAGCACAAAATCCAAGCATCATGATCCACTCATACAGTTCCTTCTGGTTCATTCTCTTTTGCTGCATATCCTGATTTGGTCTGTTCATCTGCGTCTACCTCCATTGTTCCATGTACAATTTCCAGTAAACGGCTTATCAAGTTCCGGAAAAATAGTTCCGGCCCTCAGTGCCCGGTTCGGATCATAAGTTCTGGTAAACTGCTGCCACGGAACATATGCCATACCCGGTACCTGTTCCGTGTTTGTCTCTTTGCAGGATGCGATATTCAATTTTGTATCCATTGTCTGAAATCCTTTCCATTTTGCGTATGCTATATATTATGAATATATGCATAAAATGTGAAGGATTTAGTACTGATTCATCTGATCTATTTTCTGAATGATTTTCTGTAACTGCAAGCCATTGTCGTCCATATACTTCGCCTGTTTCATTGCATCCTTCTTCATAATTTCAATACTTTGTAATGCACTTTCAATCCGTCCGCGCAAATGCTGTCTGCGCTCAATAAGATTGTGCTTTAATTCGACCAGTTCCCTGCTGTCTATGATTGCATCCGCATGCTGTATCCACACTTTTGCATCATACATTTTTTGCTTTGAGAGATAGTGAATCAGAGATTTCGAATAATATTCCAGTTCATCGTTGGTCTTGCGGAACTGCTCCTTTTCTTTTGCCTCACTCTGGTATTGCTCATACAGTGCCTGCAACTCATTCGCATTGTGCACATGATATTTTTCGCACGTATAATCCACCGCATTTTTCATATTCACGAACCGGATCTTCACATGATTTTCCAGAGAAATCGCATGATTTTTATTAATATCAGCCTTACGGATATTTTTTGTAGCTTCCTGATATCTTATAAAAACAAATACACCTATAATCGCCGCCACAAAACATCCGATCGTGATCGGCAGCTGTGCCTCTACGTGAAAATACCAGGATCCGACCAACGCCAGCACAAATGCAATCGTAAATATAGATAACAGTACACAGGATGCTTTCCGCATGATATTCTGTGTATGCAATGACTCTGTTCGAAGCATGGACCACTGCAGTTTTTCACCTTCCAGGTATGCAAGATCTTTTTTTATTTTATCAAGATAGTTTTCGTTTTCTTTCAGTCGTCGTATGACGCCCGGAAGTTTTGCCTCCTCCTGTTGCATCTGCCCATACTGCGTGTCCGAAAGTTTATGCTCAATCTTTAAAAATTCGCTTCTTTGTTTTTCCAACTGGGAGACATGCTGTGCACAAGCTTCAATTGGCGTTCGTTCTGCTTCCGTAAGTTCCTCAATGATCTGTATGTCTGTCAGATAAGAGGTAACCATCTGATATTCCTGCCGGATTCCTTCAATGTTTTTAGATACATCAATCATCTGCTCGCACAGATCCACCACATAACTTGCAGCATTCTCAGGTTCCGTAAGATGCAGGGTCCGCTCACTGTTCTCCGTCTCTAAAGTTGCATAACGCGCCTGCTCATACTTCGCAACATCCTCTTCCCATTTCTTTTTATTTTTTTTATGAAATAGCCTCGATAAAAACATAATACCTATACTTTACAACCTCTCCGATATTCTTCCTTCCAGTTAAAAATAATATCGTTTAACGCATCCTTTGCCTCGATTTTCTGTCCTTCTGTAAGCATGGACTGAATTTTTTCCAGTCGCTGATCAAACTCTTTGATGCGAGCATCTTCTTTCGCATCTTTTTGATCTTTTTTCAAATTTTCTATTGCATGTTCATCTATATAATACTGTGCACATTTCTGCTGCAGTTTCTCCTCATCATCCATATAGCAGTAGCACAATAAAGCTTCCCTCACCGACTCATATGTCTGATTCAATTCATAGGCATTCTCATAGCATGCAGCTGCCTCCCCAAAAAGAAAAAGCCTCGCATATGCAGTTCCCAAATTATGCCATACATTTCCTTTCAGCAATGCATCCGTCTCTTTTGCCTCTTCAGACTCAAGCAATTTCCGGTAAGCATAGATTGCTGCAAGATATTTTTCTTTTTCCATAAGCTGATCTGCGCGCATTTTACTGCATTCAAAGCCCGTTTTCTGTTCCAACTGCTCAAGCACAGATACAATATTGTCGATCTCCGCTTTAGAATAGTAACAGGTATCTTCCAAAATCAAATCCACAAATACAGATAAACGTCTGCCCGCGTGTATGACATTCCTTAAATTTTCAGCAAGTTTGTACGCTCCCATCTGCTTTTCTATCCAGGTACACAATTCTTCATTCATGAAAGAATCATCCAGCAGAAACACGTTTCCTGCGATAAAATAGCCCAATTCCTCCATCGAATAAATATTAATTCCAAGTTCCTCGATATAATACGGCAGTGCTGCGATTGGTGCATGACAAAACAATAATTCACTCATACGTTTCCCCTACATGACCATGGTGTGTCTCCAGATTTTATCCGTTGCACGGAAAAACTCCCCAAAGCCAAGATCTTTAATCTCTATCTCTATCTTATCATCCGAAACCGATGTCGCGGTAATTCGTAGCCTTGTTGTACGATCCGGACGCTTCGGCAAATCCGTCAGTTCCAATGTTTCAATGATTGCCTCTCGACTGTTGGGTAACTGTTTCCAGAAATCAATCTCCGGCGCCCCAGACAAAATCACTTCACAGGCGCCTTTTGCCTCAAACCAGTTTTTCCCCGCCGAAATCAGATTGTAGAAAGCGACATTTCCTTTTTCTTTTACTTTGAGACTGAGATTGAATTTCATTTCATTCTCTCCCATGTAAATATAAGGCCAGAGATTCTGCCGGTCCCGAATGGCAGCCGCATAACACGCGCCTTTACAAAACAGATTTTTCCCAATAAAAGCCCTGCGTCCGCTACACATAATTTTGACCGAATTTTTCATCCAGTCTCCATCAAATCCATCTCCCACAAGATAGACACTTGAGACAATTCGATTCATAAATGCCTCTGTCATAATATTAGAAAAAGATGCATCACGGTTCTCGCCCAACTGTTGTGGAGCTGATTCCCGAATCGTAACGACCTGTGGAGTTGTCCTTACATCCCGTTTTAAATCATACGAAAATAACATGTCTCCTTCACAAGAGAATAAAAACACATCATGATTCCACAACTCTTTCTGCTGACTTAACACAAAATAATAAAAACTCTCTTTGTGGTCTATGACCATAAAATGTTCTTCGGTAAGCTCGAGTTTATTTGCGACTTTCCAGAAAACTTCCATGTTTTCTTTTGTCAGACGTTCCACCGTAATAGCAAGGCGCTCCACATGCATGGATGTTCCAAGTTTCTGTGGCAGCTCCATGACTTTCTTTAAAAATAATGCCAACAGTTCTACCGCATCGTAAGAAGTGTCACCCACAAGAATTTTTTCCTTGTTAATTGCCCGCTGCAACAGACAATCTACACAGAGAACCTCACTCGTTTTTGCCATCTTTCTGGCTTCATCACCATAATACCACATTCCCACATTTTTCCGACGTGCAAGTATGAGCGGTATACGATAATTTTCACTTCCGGCAATCGTACTGACGGTATCCGGTTCTTCCATATTCAATTGATAGAAACTTACCATGGCATAGGTATCACATAAATCAATGCCAAGATAATACGCATTATTCTTCTTATCCATGTCTTTTCCCTTTTATAAGAGTTTAAAAAGATTTTTGGTAGTCTCCTCATATTCTGCATATTGCTTCATCGATACAAACTCAGAATTATAATCCTGCAGTGTCGCAGAAATCAGCATCTGATTAATCAGATGAAAGCGGCTGGTATCATTTTTTGCCAATACATCATTGTTAGAAATACGATTACTTTCTGTTACGGCTACCTGACCATCTAATTCTTCTGCAATATAGTACTGTACAACATCTCCGAAAAACAATACAAATGTCTTAACAAAAATACCTGCGTATACATTTACCATATCTTCACGGATGAAATTTTCTCCATCTTCGTCCCTGCTGTAATTCAAAACCACATGGGTGCGCGGATCTGCACAATGTTCCAAAAACACTTTGTCATAAAGATGGTATTTATATACCAGATGCTTATCCAGTTTCTTGAAAAAAGCAAAATTCATGCCCCGTGAGGTATATTCCGAAAGCAGCGCATCTTCCATCTTATAAATGTTATCATCCACTTTTAATTCCGTAGACAACGCTTTCAAAAGTGCAAGCTTACAAGCATCGTTCAAATCCATATGATGCTGGTATCGCTCACGAATGATTCCCATGATATTTCCGGTGATTTTCTCATCTTTCACAAAGTACGCACGCGCGCGCAGTGTAATATAAGCCAGTACCACAAGTTCTCTTCCGCCGGTCTTGTAATAGTGCAAAAACAATTCATCTTCGGAGAACTCTTCTCCGGCATACATCATCTGTACCAGAATGCGTTCCTCAAGTTCAAAGGTCTGTATTCCAAATTCCTGAGCCGCACGCCAGAGACGCTGCATCTGTTCCGTCGGTCCATGATAAAACCGGCATAAATAAGTAAGCACCGCATCATTATACTTTTTATTTAGAAAAACATACGCAACAAAACGAAGTAATGGCTCATCAGCATCGTTATCTTCTTTGTGACGTTCAAGCATCACACTTACAAGTGTCAGTCCTGTTGCCGGTGTCATCTGATCCATGCCAAATGTCTGTACCAGATCATAAGCCAGATCAAAATACTGATAAACAACAAGTGATTCCATCATGTATTGACGAACTGGCTGCGACATTGTTTCATAATCTGCTTCCTGCAAATATCTGTGCAGATCATTTTTCGGATAATCCTTTACATTTTCTGCATAGTTCATAATTGCCTGTGCAATGCCTGCCTGGTATGATTTATCCAAATCATTTGAGAATAATAATACCGGGAAGAATTCCTCATCTTCTTTCGTAAAAGATAAGGATTTTTTCTTGTCCAGATATGCCAATATATATGGCAGTTCATTGACAGCAAGCTTTCTGCACCGTTCCAGATATTTATCCAGATTTATAAGATTTTCAATACGGTAAGCTATACTGCTGATGTACCTGTGTCCTTTTTCATCCTCAAACAGCATCACATAATCATTTGTATATAGCTGAAAATATGCTGTCTGATCTGTCACAGGTACAATCTGCGGCTCTTTTAACTGTTTCTGATATATGATTACCCGGACAATACGTGCATCAAACACATTCAGCTTATGCGTAAATAAAATACGCGACATGCAATGCGATAATTCTTCGTCGATGAGACCTAAATCCAGCATTTCCTCATAAAGCACGGCCAGATTATCATCCATATGTCCCAGTTCTGCCTGTTCCATGGCAAAGCGGCCCATCGTCTTTTGATATTTGCCATACATCTCCGGATCCGTTTTTTTGGAAGCAATAATATTATTGTATAAAATTGCCATCTTGCGGTAAGACAGATTGCTGTCATATTGAAAATACATCTGTATAATTTTTGGTACCGCCCTAATGGCCCGGTCATCCAGAGAAAGCAGATACGCTTCATATAATCCGGTAATGCGTAGTTTCTCTTCGATTCCCATTTCAAACCATGTATGATATTTAACATCAAATCTCTGGGCACGTATGAGATAACTGCAGATCAGACCCAGATATTCCGGTTTCTTTTCCACTTCGTAGGCTGCGCACAAAAGCTGGTATTCTGCTTTATGAAATCCCTTGTTCAATTCTATGATATCAAAAATCTGCGTTGCAAGTTCCTTGCTTAGTACTTGATTACGAATTGCCCAGCGAAGAATCCGTATCTCAAATTTACCGAGTTTCGTCAAAAGATATGGCTCCTGGAGCATAAGATAGTATGCTTCCAGATATAAATACGGAGATGTACATCCATTCATAACCCAGTTTTCAATTGCCTTGAGCTTATGGAAACTATTATTATAATAATCTTCTTTCAAAAACAGTAAAATCCAGAAAAGAAGCGACGATTCCGGGTAATCCCGGAAAATCAGTTCAATTTCATTCGTCATCCGGTCCACATAGGACGGTTCCCGCTCCATAAGTGTCAAAAGATACAGATAATATCCAAAAACAGGGGATTTTTCATCCTTCCACGTACGTTTGAATGAATCAAGAATCCATTCGGCTTCCTGTCTTTGCCGGTTAATTATCAAAGCCTGTGCTTTCATCAGCATGTACATTGGTTCCTGCCCATCGATTGCATGCAAATGATTCAAAATATCAATTGTCTCATTGGCCCATACACCAGTAACTATGCGTTTCAGACGATAAGACTGATAAAGCTCCATAATACCGACTTTATATTCTTTGACCTGAGAACGAACTTCATTTTTACCTGTCCTGGTTCTCTTATGCGCTGTAATCTCAATAATTTTTGTCTCGTAGGCAGAAGCGAACTTAATACGGCCAAAATTATATCCCATATGCATCCGGTCATAATCGATCAGATACTTAAATGTGTAAGAACTTCCCAAAAAATCTTCTGTTGTAATTCGGTTATCCGACAAACGGATAAAAGCTCCATCCGTCTCAATATCAATGGAAATATAACCCCACTCACTCTTTTTAATCTCAACTTTCTGCTGTAAGGTCTCTGTCATCTCCAATGACACATCATCAGATGCAACGTTAAAACATACCCTGCTCTTTTTGTGAATGCCGATGAGGAATTCTTCCATGTTCTGTTGCGATGGTTTTGCAGCCATAATTCCACGATACATCATGGCTTCTTTTTGTTCTTTCTGACTGAATATATTAGAAAAATCATGATGATAGAATAACTGATACGCCTCATTCCAATTTGTCTGCGCCAGACTTGAAAAATCTGAAAGACTGCGAATAAATCCATTCGTTGCTTCGATATACAACCTGGAAACGGATACACGAAAAGAAAGGATGTACACTCTCTGTTCACATACAAGAACAAAGTCACCCTTTTCTACTTCACCTTCCACAAGGCCTTTGCTATGAAATTGATATCGAATACGGATCTCTTCGCCCTCAAATTGTGTTGTCAGACATTCCATCCGGGGATTTGTTGTATAAACAATTCCCCGAACTGGAATCCGATTTGTGCTGGCAACGGAAAAACTGCCTTCGTATGTCTGTCCTTCCAACACCTGAATTGACAGCTCCTCCTCCGGGAGCGAAATACATGGCTGATCGTATTCGAATTTATCCCTGGCTATCTGCCTGATTCGTTTACGCACACCTGCACCTGCTTTTGTAAAAATCTTATTCTGTAAATATATTAATTAATTATAGACGATTCTACAATGTCTTGCAACTGTCAACTCATGTCTATGCTTTTTTCGCTTTCTGCATCACTCTGCTTCCCCAGTCATGCATGCCTTCCACAATCAGACTGAGATAGCGCAAAGCCGGTTCTGTAATAATTGCGAACACAACCATAAGCATTGCACACTGTTTGGAAATACCGGTGATTGCAAAGAATTTACTTACAAATAACATACAGAACAGCCAGCCTGCAACCACACCGATCATCATAATGATATGGCCTATATTCATTGGCTTTGCAATGCGATACAAAATCATAAATCCAACGATTGCCACAAGAATCGTACAGGATGTAGAAAGACAGTCCAGATCCACAGAAAATTCCCTGCAGAATAATACCAGCCCGCTTACCACAAGGAAATCCGTAAGTCCAGCCGGAAGTGCTTTTATCAAAACATTGGTAAGGAATCTTCCCCGGATTGGATTCTTATTCGGCTCAAGTGCAAGAATGAACGAAGGTATTCCAATGGTAAACATACTGATTAGAGATACCTGTGATGGCTCGAGTGGATAATCCAGCATTAAGATCACGGAAAAAATAGCAAGAAGCATGGAAAATATATTTTTAACAATATAAAGCGATGCTGTGCGTTCAATGTTGTTTACCACACGTCGTCCCTCTGCCACAACGGATGGCATGCGTGCAAAATCCGAATCCAAAAGCACCAGTTGTGCCACATTCGAAGCTGCATCACTTCCGGATGCCATCGCAACACTGCAGTCCGCATCTTTCAATGCCAGCACGTCATTGACACCATCTCCAGTCATAGCGACTGTCTTCTTGTGTTCCTTTAAAGCCTGCACCAGCATCCGTTTCTGATTTGGTGTCACTCTGCCAAACACAGTATACTTTTCGACTGCCTCATCATAATCACTCTTTGTCTTTAAAATCGAGGCATCCACATAACGTTCCGCCCCTTCGATTCCGGCCTCCGCTGCAATCACAGACACGGTAAGCGGATTATCTCCGGAAATCACTTTAATCTCCACATCATTTTCTGCGAAGTAACGGAACGTATCTTTTGCTCCCTTTCGAATTGGATTTGCAAGCATAACAAGCCCCATCGGAAGGACCGGTTCTGTCAATGTACTTTTAGATAATGTTCCTTCGTATTCGCCAAAAACGAGAACTCGATAACCTTTACTGCTATACTCTGCAATCTGTTCCTGATATTCCTCAAACTGGCTGCGCAATACAAATTCCGGTGCTCCGATAACATAGGATTTACCATCATCCATGGTTGCTCCGGAAAACTTTGTTTCCGAAGAAAATGAAAAAACTTCTTTTGCCTTAAGTCCGCTTCCCTTCGTGAAATATTCCTGCAATGCCTCCATCGTCGCATTATCTTTTTCCTGTGCGGCAACCACATCGGCAATTGTTGCAGCAGTCTGTGTTTCATCTAATCCATCAAGAATTTTTGTCTCGTACACATGCATGCCAGGTTCCGTAATTGTCCCTGTTTTGTCTACACATAACACATTGACGCGTGCCAGTGTCTCAATGCATTTCATGTCATGAATTAATACCTTTTTCTGTGCCAGACGTACCGAAGACACCGCCATCGCAACACTCGAAAGCAGATACAGGCCCTCCGGAATCATACCAATGATTGCAGCTACCATTCCGGTGATACTCTCTTTTAATGTTCCCTCATTAAAAATATAGGATTGCACAAACAATGCGATACCAATCGGGATAATGATGATTCCCATTACCATAATCAAATAGTTCAGGGAACGGATCATCTCCGACTGTTCGCCTTTTTTACTCTGTGTTGCCTGCAAAGTCAATTTGGATATATAAGAATCCTTTCCGACTTTTTCCAGCCTTGCATGTGCTTTTCCGGATACCACAAAACTTCCGGACAAAAGTTCATCTCCGGCATGTTTGGAAATCTCATCCGATTCACCGGTAATCAGTGATTCGTTTACCTGAAGCTTCCCATCAAGCACAGTCGCATCTGCCGGAATCTGACTTCCCGCCTGCAAGATTACCACATCATCAAGTACCAGTTTGTGCGCCTCAACTTCATGTTCCTGACCATCCCGCACTACCGTACAATGTGGTGCATTTAAAATGGACAGCCGGTCGAGTACTTTCTTGGAATGAACCTCCTGTATGATACCGATACAGGTATTTGCAATAATAATCGGTAGAAACATCATATCAGACCATGCCGCTACAATGGAAAGCAACACAGCAATGATCGCAAAAATAAGATTAAAATACGTAAACACATTCGACTTCACAATGTCCGATACCGACATCGTGGACGATTCCACTTTATAATTGTCTGCATGAGCTGCAAAGCGTTCCTGCACCTGCGCCGCAGAAAGACCGATCCCCGAATCTGCCTGCACGCGTGTAAGCGGCATTCTTGGCTCCATTTCCTTCTCTGTACGATTTTCCATATCTCTTCACACTTCCTATGTATTTTCTGTTATTATACCCTCTTTTCAATCAAAATTCGCTCTTTTTACAAATTCTTTCCAAAACTTTTATATTTTCCACTTCCGTCAAATGCGTTATCTTCCACATACGCCATCATTGTATTATTTCTCCATGCATGTGCCAAAAGTAACAGTATGAAAGCAGTTCCAACGAACCATGCATTTTTCAGTATGATTCCGACAAGTAAAACGCCTACGATACCGATGCCGATCAGTATCATGATTGTGCGATGTTCTTTGAGCCATTTGTTTTTGTAGAAATCAGTTCTGTCTTTTAATGTGAAACTGCTTGTTTTAACCGTCTGCTTTAAGTTTTCTTCCGCCGCCTCTTTGTATTCCGCTTCCGAAAGCCGCTTTCCACTTAACAATTCATTGATGCTTACACCAAACAACTCACTCATCGCAAGAAGTGCCTCCGCCGGTGGCAGATAGGTGCCGGTCTCCCATCTGGATACGGTCTTGTTGGTCACTCCCAGCTTTTCGCCAAGCTGTTCCTGCGTAAGTTTTTGTTTTTTTCTGAGTTCCGCTATAAAATTTCCAATCTTAATCAAATCCATCTGTGTCACCTCCGGGATTATAATAGCAATTCGAAGCATTTTTGTCTTTCCCACAGACCGCGAATCGTTGGACATTCCTTATTTACTGCCGCGGACAACAATCAAAAGGAGTGCCAGAATAAAAAATAATCCCCCTATTCCAAGCATCACCCATCCGTCAATTCCATCCGTCGATACGGATATCCTTGAGAACAAAAATGAGAGCATCAATAAAAGAGCTGCCACGATCAACCATAGTTTCTTCTTTTGCTTCATTCGCATCACTCCCACTTTTTCCAGCTTGTCTTCATTCTACTTCATCCTATATTTGTTCATGATCTCATCCGGGATATGACAGTAACTGCAATCCTCCGGATGCCGTTTTAAATGATGCTGATGTTCCTCTGCACTTCTGACATAATTGGACAACGGCAAAACTTCCACTACAATTTTGTCTTTGTCCTCCCGCCGCTCAATAAAATCTTTTGCCTCATCAAGATGCTTTTTTGCTGTACTATAAATGCCGGTTCGATACTTTTCTCCGACATCAACGCCTTGCTTATTGACGCTGTACTGATCAATAATTTCAATAGGACTTATATACGTATCGCCTGTTGTTCTCAAAGCACACTCTCCTTTAGTTGAGCGGTCTAAGCCACTTTCTTACTATCTCAGCGTCAAAGTCTATGCAATCTGCAATTTCCTCAACTGAACGTCCCTTTTTATTCATTCGAATTGCAGTGTCTTTTGCCTGCTGTTCTCTCCCCTCTGCTTGACCTTCTGCATAACTCTCATTTCTTAAATCTTCCATGACTTTGCACATTTCACTCACTCCCTTCGGATTTTCTTTCAAATATCGTGTCTTTTCTGCCAGCAACTCAAAATGCATCTCATCTGGAGAGGTACAATTAAAATCATGCATAAGTTTTCCGATATCTGTATCATCCCGATATTCACCATTTACATATAAAATATGTGTTCCATCATCAAATGGCTGATTCAATGTCAGATTCATATTCTGTATGATATAAATCGGTTTTTCTGCTTTATAATAATCATTTTCTGTAATAAATATTACATAAGTATCCGGTAAATCTTTGCAATCCTGTGTTTCATCCAGATTTTCAATATCCATCATACTTGAATGATATCTGGCGCGATGCGGATCTGCACCTTTATCTTCCCTTTGCACTTCTATATCATATTTTTTCCCAGTACTGTCTTCTGCATATGCATCCAGGCAAATGGATCTCGCCCCTGTTACGCGCTTCATATCCGCCTGTGTCTCACACTTCAATAATTTTAGATCTGACTTTCCTGTAATAATCTGAAGCACCAATTCTGCAAGTGGAATATTTTCTTTAAACAGTCCCCTCATAAACGTGTCATCAATTGGGCGAAACCCTCGTAAACGCTCAAGATCTTCCTGATGTCGCTTTGCTTTCTTGTCTTCGTTTTCACTCATACATTTCTGCTCCTCTACATTATAATTCGTGTGCTCATTCTTATCAACACCTTTTCCTTTATAGAACGTATGTTCTATGTGTAAAATATCATATATGTTACTACTATGCAAGGATTTTTTATAGAAAAAATGGACAAACAACATAACATTGTCTGTCCATCTTCTTAATTACAATTTCACTTTTGCCACTCAGCTGACTTTGCAGTGTCCTAATTAATCCAAATTAAATAACTGGACCGGCAAAACCGAAACCTTTGTGACACGTTTACTATATACTTTCTTTCCGCCTGCACGAGTTGTCCTGACCTGCATGCACAAGTAATAATCCAGTTGTTTCTTTTCCATAAGCTCTTTGTATCTTACTTTGAAATAATAATTGCCCTTGTCCGTATTGTCATTCGCAATCTCAACTGCATAAGCATCAAACGCTGTCGATTCCGAATATTTCGTCCACGACCAGTTCTTTGTAGCATCAGCAATCATTGATTCATTCGAATATGTAAAACCAGGCTGATCTATTCCCGGATACTGCTTTCCGTTACCCCCACCATCATAGCTGAACATTACGGTAGCATGCGATATGGCGTTTGGAATCTGATACCGGAACAGTCCATTCGACATTTTTTCCATTTTAACGCCTGGCCAATCCGCATTCTTTTTCCCATTACTGTCGGAATAAACATAGCAGGAAATATTATCATTCCAGCCGGAAGGTTTTCTTAAATATACATAATTTCCCCACTATGCCGTAGCAAGTGACAAATTCATTTTTGTTCCATCCTTCTTATAAAGTGCCGAATGCTCTGACGCTGACAAAACAGTTGTTCCACTTTCATCCGAGACAAATTGTAGAGCATTGACTTTTGTCTCCTGTCTGGATTTTACCCATGAGGTATCCTCAATCTTAAATGTTACGTCTATTGTATCATCATTAGCATAGGTATAATTATCCGGATCAATTACCGCATATAAATAGGATTCTGTACTGCTCACTTCACGCTTGTCTGGATTGGTAACAACGATTCGTGGATCTCCTGTGGTTGAACGATACGCACTAATCATAATATTAACAAACAGTTTTACTTCACTGTCCGGAAGTGTTTCTTTATTACCGGAATGTCCCATACCAGTGTAGGTAATATTTCCAACGTTGTAAATATAATACTGGTTTCTGGCATCATTCTCTCTGGACGAATAAATGCCTGTCTCTGTTGCACTGTCATCAGAAAGATTGTACCATACGACAAAATCCGGATCATCCATATCCAGCTGATGCCACTGCTGATGTGTATTAGCAATATCCAGTTTCTTCAGATCATCCTCATCAAGAATATATGGATAACGTGTAATCTGTCCTTTATTATCCAGACTTACTTTCTTTGTCAATCCCAAGGAACCCTCAAATGAATTGTCTGTGCATACACGATCCGCTTTGGCTGATGTATTCTTATTTTGCTGTTCATCCTGATATTTTGTATTTGGTCCAAATTTCAGATACAAATCTGCAGCATTGTCATCATAATCCGGAACATAAGATATATTTCCGTTATTATCTTTTCTCTGCTTGGTAATGGATGAATATTTCCAGATATCGACATTCTGATTTGCACCATCTTCTTTTCGAAGTTTGCCTTTACTGCCAAATTCGACTTTTCCATCAGTTCCGGAAGTCAAAGCAACGGAACGTCCCTGTAAATTCCAGGTGCTGCTGTCATATCTTCTCTGTGCCATCAGATCACGGATTCTGCTGTCAAATTACAAAAAGCATATTTTCTTCCGGGAACAAACAATCCAATATTCCAAAGCAACAAAATCTACATAAAACAAATCACGCGCGGCGAAGATTTACATATACTCGTAAACTAACACCGCGCGTCAATTATTTTCTAATTACTATGAGGCAAATTTTTGATGTGCATCAGATATGTTACTTCCAATACACAGATACCTGATTCAAATTTCTATCTGATCACGACAACCCCGAATTTATTTTGCTGAAAGATACTCATCAATACCTTTTGCAGCAGCCTTACCAGCTCCCATTGCAAGGATTACGGTAGCAGCACCTGTTACTGCATCTCCGCCTGCGAATACTGCAGCCTTACTTGTTGCACCGTTCTCCTCAGAAGCAACGATACATTTACGCTTATTGGTATCCAGACCAGCAGTTGTGGAAGAAATCAATGGGTTTGGTGATGTACCAAGTGACATGATCACGGTATCACAATCCATATCATACTCAGAACCTGGAATCTCGATCGGGCTTCTTCTTCCGGAAGCATCCGGCTCACCAAGCTCCATCTTGATGATACGAACACCCTTTACCCATCCATTCTCATCTACAAGAATTTCTGTCGGGTTCTGAAGGAGATCAAAGATGATTCCCTCTTCTTTTGCATGATGTACTTCTTCTTTACGTGCCGGAAGTTCTTCCTCACCACGACGATATACAACATGTACCTCTGCGCCAAGACGAAGTGCTGTTCTGGCAGCGTCCATTGCTACGTTTCCACCGCCGACAACAACAACTTTCTTTCCGTGTGAGATTGGTGTCTCATAACCTTCTTTGAAAGCCTTCATTAAGTTGTTACGTGTAAGGAACTCGTTTGCAGAGAATACTCCGTTTGCCTGCTCGCCAGGAATTCCCATAAATCTAGGAAGACCTGCACCGGAACCGATAAATACAGCCTCAAAACCTTCCTGTGCCATCAGTTCATCAATCTTAACAGATTTTCCGATGACAACGTTTGTCTCGATCTTAACGCCCAATGCCTTAACATTCTCTACTTCTGCAGCTACTACCTTGTCCTTTGGAAGACGGAACTCAGGAATACCGTAGCTTAATACACCACCGGCCTGATGTAATGCTTCGAAAATTGTTACATCATAGCCAAGCTTAGCCAGATCTCCGGCACAGGTCAGACCTGCAGGGCCGGAACCGATGACTGCAACTTTATGTCCGTTTAACTTTTCTGCTTTCTTTGGCTTGATGCCGTTCTCTCTAGCCCAGTCAGCAACGAAACGCTCAAGTTTACCGATAGCAACTGCCTCGCCCTTGATTCCGCGGATACATTTGCCTTCACACTGGCTCTCCTGTGGACATACACGGCCACATACAGCAGGAAGTGCAGATGACTCAGAAATAATATGGTAAGCTTCCTCGAAGTTACGTTCCTTCACCTGTGCGATAAATGCCGGAATATTGATAGAAACCGGACATCCCTTCATACACTGTGCATTTTTACAATTCAGACAACGGGAAGCCTCTGCGACTGCCTCTTCCTCGTTGTATCCATAACATACTTCCTCAAAATTCGTAGCACGAACCTTTGGTTCCTGCTCACGAACCGGTACTCTGACTAATCCTTCCATTACTTGTCACCTCCGCAATGGCCGCATCCACCGTGATGGGTAGCGCCCTCTTCATATGCGAGCTTTGCTCTGCCTTCTTCTGTCTTATACTGCTGCTGACGCTTCATTGCCTGATCAAAGTCAACGAGATGTCCGTCGAACTCCGGTCCGTCAACACATGCGAATTTTACTTCTCCGCCAACCATCAGACGGCATGCTCCACACATACCGGTTCCATCTACCATGATCGGGTTCATGGATACAACGGTAGGAATCTCAAGCTTCTTGGTAAGGATGGTAACGAATTTCATCATGATCATCGGTCCGATTGCGACACATACATCATAATGTTTTCCCTCATCGATCAATGCCTGTAACTGCTGACAGCCATTTCCGTGAAATCCATAAGTACCGTCATCCGTACATACATATACATTTCCGGCTACTGCCTTCATCTCATCCATATAAAAAAGCAGATCCTTGGTACGGGAACCCATGATCACGTCTGCATCAATTCCGTGCTCATGCAACCATTTTACCTGTGGGTATACCGGTGCGGTTCCCAGACCTCCTGCGATAAATACAATTTTCTTTTTCCTGGTCTCCTCAAGGTTCTCCTCCTCACAGAGTTCGGACGGACATCCCAAAGGTCCAACGAAATCTTCGAGAGCATCGCCCTCATTTAAGGCCATCATACGCTCGGTTCCTGCGCCAATCGTCTGTACCACGATGGTGACAGTCTCCTTCTCTCTGTCATAGTCACAGATCGTAAGCGGAATACGCTCTCCTACTTCATCTGTCTTTGCAATGATAAACTGTCCCGGCAGACACTCATTGGCCACACGCGGTGCCTTGATGTCCATCAGGATAATGTTATCTGCCAATGTTTCTTTTCGAACAATCGGGTACATAAACTGCCTCCTGTATGTAATAAATTTAATCTAATCCCTGTTCTCTTTTTCTGCTGAATACAAAAAGAGGTGTATAGCACACCTCTTTATTGTATATGACTTCTTCACTTTTCGCAACGACTTTTTTACGAAAAATATACAAGCTCATCTTCCGGTTTCTGGGCTTTTTCGATGGAAATCGGGTAAAGAACCGGTCCTTTTCCCTTATATTCCCGTGCAAATTCGACACGAATCTCTGCCGTAATTGTAATCCATGACTTGTGCGGAAGTTCCTCTTCCCTGTCATATTTACATTTGAAACCGATAAATGTCACATCCTCAATGCAGCAGGTCATCGCAAACCGTCCCGGAACAAACACGCCTTTCTTAAGTTTATCCGGATTATATACCAGAGCCAGGAATTTTACTTTCTTGCGATCGTATTTCTTGTAATTTTCCATGGCATCCATGTACCAGATAGCATAATCCGCATCGGTCAGTTCTATCACATCCTGATTGATATCAAACGGCAATTCTTCCGGACGCTCATCAATCGTTCCGTCCTTGCGCTCATAGACAATCTGTGCTTTCCGGTTGATGTTCTTAATGGTACGGCGCAGATGTCCGCGATCGGTATCATCATCTGTACGGTTAAAAATAACCACATCACTGGAAAAAACCTGTTCCTGCATCATTGCACGCATATTATTCATATACAGATCATACGTCGTGGAATCTACGGTTGCCAGTGACTGTACAATCACCCAGCCCTCCGGCATTTTTGCCTCAAGCAGCTTGTCCATCCCCCATGTGCCGTTGTACTCGATAAAAATTTGTTCCGGCTGATAGGTGTCCTGGATTTCCTGCAGTTTTGCAGGCGTAAAATCCTCTTCCTCTTCGACCGTTACCAGCTTGAAGTTGATGGTTGCCAGTTTTGCTTCGTCATATTCTTTCTCGCCATCTTCGCACATGATGATAATTCCTTTCGAACCATCACCGAAGTTATTCTCAAACAGCGTTTCTTCTACGAGAGTTGTTTTTCCGCTGTCCATAAATCCTGTAAATAAATATACCGGAATATCCTGTGCCATAATTGCTCTCCTTACATTTTTCTTGGGGTTTACAGCATTTTAAAGACCAAATGTCTTCAGTAATTCGTCCTCATGAATCTCCGTTCCGATTACCACGATACGTCCGGTGTAATCCGGCTCACCCTCACGGATCTCATACTCGCCCGGAACCATATCAAAGTACAGCCAGGTGCCATCGGTACTCTCCACCATCCCTTTGGAGCGGAGAATATTGTCAGAATCGACAAACTTCTTAAGTACTTCCTCAAGTTTTGCACGCTCAAATTTGTGCGGTGTCTCCTTGCCCCAGCTGGTAAATACGTCATCTGCATGATGATGGTGATGGTGCTCATGGTCATGGCAGCCACAGGTACAGTTTTCATCATGCTCATGGTGATGCTCATGCTCCTCATGATCATGGCAGCCACAGGTACAGTTCTCATCATGTTCATGGTCATGATGATGTTCATGATCTTCGTGGTCATGGTCATGATGATGCTCATGGTCTTCATGGTCATGATGATGGTGCTCATGCTCATGTTCTGCCTCTTCCTTTGCATGATGTGCCTCGGCAAGAGCCTTCATCTCCAGATTATCCTGTCCTTCCATTACCTTAAGGATCTGTTCTCCGGATAATTTTTCCCAGTCTGTTGTAATAATGGCAGCCTTTGGATTCAGTTCCTGGATTTTGTTGACACAAAACTCCAGCTGTTCCGGTGTTGCATTCTGGCTGCGGCTTAAAATGACAGTTGTCGCATACTCGATCTGGTTGTTGAAAAACTCACCGAACGCCTTCATCTGCTTGCTCGCCTTAAGCGCGTTTACAACCGTTACCAGTGCGTTTAATTTTACATCCTGCTCTTTTTCAATATCAATCACGGACTTCATAACATCGGAAAGCTTACCGACTCCGGATGGCTCAATCAAAATACGGTCCGGATGATACTTGGTGATGACTTCATTTAAGTTCTTTCCGAAATCACCAACTAAAGAACAGCAGATGCATCCGGAATTCATCTCTGTAATCTGGATTCCAGCATCCTTTAAAAAACCACCGTCAATGCCGACCTCGCCAAATTCATTCTCGATAAGGACAATCTTTTCCCCGGTAAATGCCTCATCAATCATCTTTTTGATAAAAGTTGTTTTTCCGGCTCCTAAGAATCCGGAGATAATATCTATTTTGGTCATGATAATCCACTCCTTTTTGTTTTTTCAAAATCTATTCTATTTTACTCGTTTTTTTATAATAATGCAAGTTGTGACACAGCCAGTCTAATAATGCATATGATAAAGTTTTTCATACACACCGCCCCGTGCCAGCAGTTCTTCATGGGAACCGGATTCCGCAATCCCATCTTCTGTCAGAACCAGAATTTTTTGTGCATTCTGGATCGTTGTCAGACGGTGGGCGATCACAAATGTCGTACGGTTCTTTGCCAGTTTCTCCAATGATTCCTGTACGACCCTCTCGCTCTCGTTATCCAGTGCGGAAGTTGCCTCATCAAAGATCAGAACCGGTGGATTTTTCAAAAAAACACGGGCTATGGAAAGCCGCTGCTTCTGCCCTCCGGAGAGCTTGATTCCACGCTGTCCGATATCTGTATCATATCCATCGGGAAATGCCATGATAAATTCGTGGGCATTGGCATTTTTTGCAGCAGCAATCACTTCTTCCCTTGTCGCATCCGGCTTTCCATACCGTATATTTTCAAAAATCGTTCCCGAAAACAGGTATACATCCTGCTGCACCATTCCGATATGGTCACGCAGGCTCTTTAACGTCACCTTACGGACATCTTTCCCATCCACGCGGATACATCCTCCGGTCACATCATAGAATCTCGGAATCAGGGAACAAAGCGTTGTCTTTCCGGCACCGGAGGATCCCACCAGTGCCATATATGCCCCTGCAGGCACATGCAGATTGATCCGGTTAAGCACCTTCTCCTGATTGTCTTTATACTGAAAAGAAACATTTTCAAAATCAATGGTTCCTTTCACATCAGTCAGTGCTACAGCATCGTTTGCATCCTGGATTTCCGGTTCAATATTCATAATTTCCTGAAACCGTTCAAATCCCGTATAGCCATTCTGAAACTGCTCGGTAAAGTCCACCAGTGTCCGGATTGGATCCGTAAATACCCCAATATACAGTAAAAACGTAACCAGATCATTGACCGTGACCATTCCCTTTGCAATGAGAACCCCTCCGGCAAGGATGACATTTACCTGAATCAGTGTTGTAAAAACGCCAACCCCGGCCTGAAAACTGCCCATGTAATGATAACTGTTCTTCTTTGCCGCAAGAAATCCGTCATTTCCATGACGAAATTTTTCGTTTTCAATCGCCTCATTGGCAAACGATTTCACCACACGGATGCCTGACAGATTATCCTCGATCTGTTCATTAATCTCGGCAATTTTAATACGGTTCTGCTGAAAAGCCCGGCGCATCCGCTTATTTAACGCAAATGCAAATACAAACATAACCGGAAGCACTGCAAACGCGGCAAGCGCAAGCCATCCATTAATGTTGAGCAGGATCACAAACGCTCCCACTATCTTTAATACCGACAGGATAATATTCTCCGGGCCATGGTGCAGCAGTTCTGTAATATCAAATAAATCTGCCGTCACACGGCTCATCAGCTGTCCGACTTTTGCATCATCATAAAAGGAAAAAGACAGCTTCTGCAGATGCCCAAACAATTCGGCCCGCATGTCATATTCCATTTTTGCCCCCATCACATGTCCATAATTTCCGATAAAAAACCGGCTGTAACAGTCCAATGCCAGAAGCACAAACAATCCGATGCCAATCAAAAAAAGTTTCCGCAACATCATCTGGGGCTGCTGATAAATCAGAGTCGATGTCACATACCGCACAACCAGTGGAATGGTCAGTGCCACTGCCGCAGAAAGTGTCGCAAATAACATGTCTGCCGCAAAAACTGCCCGGTAGGGTTTGTAATAGCTTATCATTTTTTTCAGATTTTGATTCATGGTTCACCTCATCCTGATCATTTTTGCAAAAAAGCACCCCGCGAGTTATCCCGCGGGGTTAAATACATTAGTTGTATTTTCTTTTTCTAGCAGCTTCAGATTTCTTCTTACGCTTTACGCTTGGCTTCTCGTAATGCTCTCTCTTACGAATCTCCTGCTGAATTCCAGCCTTTGCGCAGTTTCTCTTGAAACGACGTAATGCGCTATCTAAAGTCTCATTCTCTTTTACGATTACACTAGACATTCTTTCCTAACCTCCCTCCAGTTGCGATATTGTGCATCAACTGTAAGGTAATCTTAATTGCACTATCGATTATTTTAACAAAATATCCTGATTTGTCAATAGTTTTTCCGAAATTTGCATAGTTTTTTTCTTCCACACGTTTAAAGCTTTGTAAACACGGAAGTTTCTTTCTTCAATCCCTCTGCAATTGCAAAGTTCTCATCCATCTTCTTGGAAATTTTATCCATATCGGATACAAGAACCTGTGTGCTGTCCGCTGCCGAAACGACTCCACTGACGCCTTCCTCGATCGCATGGGAAATCGTATTTACGGAATTTGCAATCTCATCCATGGAATTCTGTAAAGAATCCGTCTTTGCCTCAAAATCTGCCATGACGCTTTCAATAAACGTTGCCTTGTCATGATATGCGCCACCGGATTCCACAAACTTCTGGAATTCCGGCAGGATTTTTTCATTCATGTACTCTACCAGTCCGTTTGCATTGTCTGCAAGATTATGTACTGCAGTTATGACAATGGCATTGATGCTCTGGATATTGTTAGCCGCTTCCTGACTAGCGGCTGCCAGCTGGCTAATTTCGGAGGCAACCACTGCAAATCCTTTTCCTGCATCCCCGGCACGGGCAGCCTCAATGGATGCGTTTAATGCCAGCAGGTTTGTCTGGCTTGCAATATTTAAGATGTCGTTTGTCAGATTGTCTACCTGATTGACACTGTTGCTGTCCTCAATTGCCTGACTCAGCACGGAAACAATGTCATTTACTTTCGCACCCGTTGTATCCATATTTTCACGTGCAGCATGTTCCATTGCCTCTGCATGCTCTTTCATTTCTTTTGTATACTGATTGATTTCAATCGTTTTCTCTGCAATTGACTTGACTTCACCGGCAACCGATTCGGTATTTTCATTAATCCGTGAAGCATTGTCGGAAATATCCTGCATCGTTGCAGAAAGTTCTTCCGTCAGTGCGGACAGATCGGATACACTTCCGTTGGAAGTCTGCACACTCTCACGCACTTCATTTACAACACCCTCAAGATCCCTGGAATTGCTGCTGATCATCCGGAAAATTTCCTGCAGCTTTGCCATAAAAGCATTGATGCCTCCACCGACAGATGCCACTTCTTTGTTGTTGGTAATGGTAACCCTGCGGGTCAGGTCACCCTGCCGGTTATCAATTCCAGAAATAATCTCATTTATTTCCCTGTTCGTATTTGTAAGCGGATAGATTACCCACCGAAGCACTGCCACCATTGCTGAAAAAAGTGCTGCAATACTAATCAGAATCGTCACTACGCTTGTTCCGATTGAACTATGGTATGCAGATGTCAGTTTCTGTCTCTGTGCATCTGCATCCTGATTTACAATTTTCTTGATACTTTCGATATCCGACTCAATGGCATCTGCACACTTGCTGATTTTTCCATTCGCAAGTTCATAGGCATCTTCATTTTTCCCTGCTGCGGAAAATGCCATAACATTGGCACATTCATACTTTAATTCTTCGTAATTTTTTTGGATGTCATTGTATTCTTTTTTGGTATCCGGTGTCACGTATGTCTTGTAACTTTCCAGATCTTTCTCCAATGCATCTTCCTGACTGCGGATTTTTTCCACCAGCTGGATCATGGAATCCAGATCCACCGCTATGATATGGGACAGTCCCAGATTATGGATGTCCTGCGTCTGTTTCTGGATTTCTGCCAGACCCGAAACATTCTTTAAAGATACTTCCGAAATCTGTACGGCACTCCGGTTAACGTTCCTGATATTGGAAACAGACATCACATTCGAGATGATACTGAATATTCCAAGTATAAATACCGGAATTAAAATGATAAGTTTGGTACTTAATTTCTTTTTCTGATTCATATGCTCCCACCTCTTAGCCTGCTACTGATTTTGTAATACCATCGACCAGATTATCCATCAGTTTCTGTAACTTTATGTGGTTTGGATTTCCTGCTGCCATCGTATTCCCGAATTCCATGCTTGCATCCCAGTAACTGTTTCCGACACGCTGCAGTTTTCCGAATTCCGACTGTGCAATCACTGCCTGAATGGATGGGGAAGCTTTAACCGCATCCGAATCCGCTGCCTTTGTATTGGAAGGTCCCTGTCCGTTCATCTCAAACCGGACAGTCTGGTTCTGCTCATTGGTCAACCAGTCTGCCAGTTTTGCTGCCCACTGTGGATTTGCCGAATAAGCACTGACTCCCATCAGCTTATAGCCGGTAAAGGAAGCCATCTGTACCTGTTTTCCTGCCACGGTATAGGTCGGAAGCTTGGCTGCGCCAATATCATCTCCCCAGATCTTTTTCAGTTCGGTCTCACTCCATACACCGCTTACCCCTGCAATTACACTGCCTTTTTTTGCACCTTTAATAAAATCTTCATTCACCGCATTTTCAAATCCACTGCTGGAACTGATATCAAGCATCGCCTGCGCAATATCCACGCCTTTGATCTCCCCTTCGGTGGAATTCCATTCACAGTGGTTTGTCACATTGTCATCATTGATACCGAAATCCAGTCCTGTATTTCCGAAAAACGAATACAGATACCAGCCGGAAGACCAGTCCATCATAAACTTCTTATGATTTTTTTCTGCTACTTTTAAAATGCCGTCAAGGGTTTTGACATCCGAATCACTCAGGTACTTTTTGTTATAATACAAAAAATACCCATTGTCTGCAGTCATGGGATATGCATAAAGCGTATCATCGACTGTGGCAGCGTCTATTGCGCCCTCCACATTTGCTTTTTTCACTTCGTCTGCATTCGGAACCGGATACAATGCACCACCGGCCGCCATAGAAGCCACCTGGTCATCTGCAAGGATAAACACATCAGCTGCGTTATGCACATCTCCAAGCACATTGTCACGCGTATCGGAATCCGCATTCTGTTCCAGAGTGATATCAAAAGTTGCCTGCCCCTTATACTCTTCTTTGAAACTGTCGATCATCTTATTCAACGCATCATACGTTGATTCCTCTGCCCACACTCTCAGTTTTACCGTTCCGCTCGTCCTGTCCGTCTCCTGTGCACTGCCCTGCGTGGTCTCCGTTGCACCCTGAGGTACCGCCGATGCGCAGCCGCCCAGCATGGACACAGCAAAGATTCCTGCCAGCATGGCTGACAATAACCTCTTTCTCTTCATAAAGTCTCTCCCTTTCTTCATGTCGTTTCCACCTTTTGTTGTATATACACAAATTTCACAGTGGATTTACTGTTATTATACTATAAATATTTGCAAAAAACAGGTAAAATTGCATTTTTATTGCGCATTTTTACCTGTTTTTTGTGTTTTTATTATATTCTTTTATACGTTATCAGTGATAGATTATTTCAACATGTTTTCCAGTGCCGTCTTCGCCTGTGCAATGGCATCCGGAATACCAGCCGGATTCTTTCCACCGGCCTGTGCCATATTCGGACGTCCGCCACCGCCACCGCCGACGTTTCCGGCGATCGCCTTGATCAGATTACCGGCATGTGCCCCCTGCTTCATCGCTGCATCGGTTGCCATGGCAATCAGGTTTACCTTTCCGTCACAATCGGATGCGATCACTACGACGCCCTCACCGATCTTGTCCTTCAGCTGGTCACCGAGATCACGCAGACCATTCATATCCACACCAGATACGCTGGTTGCCAGAAGCTTCACACCTTTGACATCCTCGATCTGATTCATCACATCACCAAGTGCATCCTTAGCTGCCCTGCTCTTTAACGCCTCGTTCTCGCTCTGCAGTTCTTTCATCTCTGCGGTCAGATGCTCCAGACGTTCCTTAAGGTTTGCAGGTGTAGACTTTACAACCTTCGCTGCTTCCCGGAACTCTTCTTCCATCTTTTTGTAATATGCAATCACATTGTCACCAGTCAGTGCTTCGATACGGCGCACACCGGCTGCAACACCGCTCTCTGAAAGAATCTTAAATGTCTTGATCTCTGCAGTATTCTTTACATGTGTACCGCCACAGAACTCCCTGGAGAACTCTCCCATGGAAACGACACGGACTTTTTCCCCATACTTTTCGCCAAACAGAGCCATTGCCCCAGTCTTCTTTGCCTCATCAACGGTCATGATATCGGTACGGACTTCCATGCCCTCGTTGATCTTTTCATTGACCATGTCTTCCACTTTCTGCAACTCTTCCGGAGTCATGGCTGCAAAGTGGGTGAAATCGAATCTGGTACGTTCACTGTCCTGATAAGAACCCGCCTGCTCGACATGTGTACCCAGCACTTCGCGGAGTGCTTTCTGCAGTAAATGGGTTGCCGAATGGTTTGCACAGGTCTTTGCGCGAAGGTCTGCATCTACCATCAGTTCCACTTCCTCGCCGGTATGGATCATGCCGGACACCATATGCCCGATATGTCCGTATTTACCGCCCAGAAGCTTAACCGTATCCTCTACCTGAAATACGCCGTCTGCCGTACGGATCTGTCCCTTATCGCCCTGCTGACCGCCCATCGTGGCATAAAACGGGGTTTTTTCTACGATAATGGTTCCTGCATCCCCATCGGAAAGTGCTTCCACGATCTCGGTCTCGGTCGTCATAACCGTAACTTTAGAAGCATATGTCAGATTCTCGTATCCGACAAATTCTGTTGTGATGGAAGGATCAATCTGCTCGTAAACCGTTGCATCCGCACCCATGTAGTTTGTCACTTTACGGGCACTTCTGGCTTTCTGCCTCTGTTCTTCCATACAGGCCTTAAACTCGTCCTCATTATAGGAAAAGCCCTTTTCTTCAAGGATTTCTTCGGTCAGATCTACCGGGAATCCGTAAGTATCGTAAAGTTTGAATGTATCGGCACCGGAAAGTTCCTTTTTGCCGTTTTTCTTCATCTCCTCCATCAGGTCAGACAAAATGGCAAGTCCCTGATCGATGGTCTTATTGAATTTCTCTTCTTCCTGTGTCAGAACCTTAAAGATAAATTCTTTCTTCTCTTCCAGTTCCGGATATCCATCCTTGCTCTCATTGATGACAGTTTCTGATAATTTTGCAAGAAACAGTCCGTCAATTCCAAGCATCTTTCCGTGACGTGCCGCACGACGGATCAGACGGCGCAGAACGTAGCCTCTTCCTTCATTGCTTGGCATAACGCCATCGGATACAAGAAATGTGGAAGAACGGATATGATCCGTAATCAGACGGATGGATACGTCATCCATGGCATCTACTTCATACTTCTTTCCGGACATCTCACAAATCTTGTCGCGGATCGCTTTCATGGTATCAATATCAAATACGGAATCCACATCCTGCATAACAACTGCCAGACGCTCAAGTCCCATACCGGTATCAATATTTTTCTGGGAAAGCTCGGTATAACCGCCCTTGCCGTCCCCTTCAAACTGTGTAAACACGTTGTTCCATACTTCCATGAAACGGTCACAATCACAGCCTACTTTACAATCCGGACTTCCGCATCCGTATTTTTCGCCTCTATCATAGTAAATTTCAGAACACGGACCACATGGACCGGCACCATGCTCCCAGAAGTTGTCACATTCTCCGGTCTCAGGATCACGGTAAAAACGTGTGATCTTCTCTCCCGGAACTCCTACTTCCCTGGTCCAGATCTCATACGCTTCCTCATCTTCTCCATAAATGGACGGATACAGACGATCCTCCTCAAGCCCAAGTACCTTTGTCAGGAATTCCCATGACCAGGCAATCGCTTCATGCTTAAAATAATCCCCAAAAGAGAAGTTTCCAAGCATCTCAAAGAATGTAAGGTGACGCGCAGTCTTTCCTACATTTTCAATATCTCCGGTACGCACACACTTCTGACATGTAGTCACACGTCTGCGTGGCGGAATCTCCTGTCCTGTAAAATACGGCTTGAGCGGTGCCATTCCCGCATTGATGAGTAATAAGCTGTTGTCATTGTGTGGTACTAATGAAAAGCTCTTCATGACAAGATGTCCCTTGCTCTCGAAGAAGTCAAGATACATCCGGCGCAGCTCATTTACGCCATAACTCTTTTTCATTACCAGTTCCTCCAAAATCATTCTTTCGTCGTGTCAGCCTTCGCATCCTTGTGTCTGCGGAGTCTGATACCAATAAATGCCCCTAATCCGCCGATCAAAGCCAAAGCAGCCATCTCGACCACATATCTGCCAATACATAAAAGAAAATCTGTCATATAGTTTTCTCCTCTCTGTTGTTACCCCATTAACTTAATTATTATATATGAATTTTTCTGTAAATTCAAGAGTTAGAGTTCCCCGAACGGAAATACCTGATTCTCCCTTTCAATTTCAATTACGCGGTCTGCCATTCCAAGATTTGTAATGTGTTTTTTGTATTCCCTGATTGCAGAATAATCCTGCCACATATGCATCGGGAAAACAAATTCTGCATCGGTGTTTTTCAGCACAAAATCAATCCCGAGTGTCTGATACGGTCCCAGCCGCGGATCCATCGGGACAAACGCAAAATTGACCGGCTTGTCCGCAAGCTTACGGATCTCGTGCCGGAAAGTGCGTTCCTGTTTGCCGTTTATAAGTTCTCCCACATGTTCCATCTTCCAGTCGTTTAAATCTCCTGCATGGAAGATGCTCACCCCACGCACATTCACATAAAATGCCACTCCTGCATCGGTAGACAACAGGGTCTGGATCTTTAGATCATCCACTTCATAATGGTTGTTTGCGGAGACAAACGTCACTTTTTTCCGCACCCCCGGGTCAATTCCATGCTTTTGCAGAAAATGCGGACTGATGCGGATATCCTTGGATAAAATATAATGTACATTGGTATATTTTTCACTCCAGCGCAGAATATCCATGTCAAAATGATCCTGATGTTTGTGGCTGGCAAACATATATATTTTTGTATCCGGTGCGTAATCCGGAATCTTTCCCGTAAAGTGGAAACCATTCACCCGGTCCCCGCCAAAATAATCAAAAATCAATACCAGATCATCCACTTCCACCAGAAAACAGCTGTGATGTATAAAAATTACCTGCATGTTGTTCCAATCTCCTTTATCATCTGTGTTACAAGCTTTTGAAATACCGGAGCCACCGCATCGGCTGCTTCCTGCACCTCCTTATGTGACAATGGCTGTGGCGAAATGCCGCATGCCAGATTCGAGATACAGGAAATTCCTAAAATCCGCATCCCCATATGATTTGCCGCCACAGCCTCACATGCCGTACTCATTCCTACGGCATCCGCTCCGAGTGTACGCGCCATTGCCACCTCCTGTGGAGATTCATAGGCCGGCCCGGTAAACTGCAGATACGTTCCCTCTTTTAAATCCGCCCCCGTCTCTGCCGCACATTTTTTTGCGATTTTCTGTAAATCATAATCATAAATCCGGCTCATATCCGGAAACCGCGGTCCCAGTTCCTCTATATTTTCTCCAATGAGCGGCGACGGAACAAAACTTGCAATCTGCCCGGTAAGAAGCATCAGATCCCCCGCCTTCATGCCCAGCTGGATTCCGCCCGCTGCATTTGTCAAAAACAGAACTTCTGCCCCCAGAAGTTTCATCAGCCGGATCGGCCGTACCACTTCCGTCATGGAATATCCTTCATAATAATGCACACGTCCCTGCATGCACACAACCGGCACATCCCCGACATAACCAAACACAAAACGCCCGGTATGGCCCGGCACCGTAGATACCGGAAATCCCTCGATCTCATGATAATCCACCGTGGCCTCCACGCGAAGCTGCGACGCATAATCGCCCAGACCGGACCCTAGTACCAGTGCCACTTTCGGCACAAAATCTGTTTTCGTCCTCACGCTGCGCACACAGCGCATGAGAGTTTCATATTCGTTGCTCATTTGTTCTCCTTATTTTTTGCAATTACATACAGAATTTCATTAACTAATAGTATAACAGAATCAAAAATAAAATAAAACAAGAGCAACTGAAATTCATACTTTTTTTATTTCTCTTAAATAATGATGCAGATCATTCCCCCATTGCTGTCATTGACAATTTTCTGCATAGTATCCTGCAGTTTCAGCTGGCACTCATCATCCATCTGCAGGATCTTGCTGCGGATGCCGTCTTCCATCAGTTCCCCGACCGATTTTCCGAAAATATTTGTGGTCCAGATTCCTTCCTTGCTCTCCTCCCCCTCGCGGATATATGCAATCAGATCATTTGCCTGTTCCTCACTGCCGACAATCGGTGCTATTTCGGTCTCAATGTCTGCCTTGATCATATGAATGGACGGGGAAATTGCCCGCATTTTCACGCCATATTTTCCGGCATGCTGGATCAGCACCGGATCTTCCATCCGGATATCCGAAAGCCCCGGCATGACCACTCCATACCCCTTCTGTTCCACAGCTGCCATGGCATCTTCCACACGCTCGTATTCTTTTTTCATCCGGGAGAGGGAACGCAGCATGGAAATCATCTGATATTCCCCTTCGATCTGCATTCCCGTCATCTCACTGATGTAGGAGAAATAGCACTGTTCCGTTGTCTCCATACGGATCGTCACGGTTCCGTTGGAAAGATCTGCCGTCTGTAGCTGGATGTCACGAAAGACCTCCTCTGCCATCTGCTCATTTGCACTTTTTACCCATTCCTGCCCGGCAAGCACAGCCGCTGCATCCCGCACGCGGCCGATTCCATCCATCAGTCTGGATGCCGTCTGAATCATGGCTGCCTTTAATTTATGTTCCATTGGAAGCATTTCCGTCCACTTTGGAATTGCAAAGTCCACACGGGTAACCGGAAATTCAAACAGAATGGCCTTCATAACCGTAACCAGATCCTCCCGGTGCATCTGCTGACAGTTGACCGGAACCACTACCGCCTGATATTCCTGCTCTAAGCTTTCTTTCAGTGCAAGTGTCTCACTGCTGTATGGGCGCACGGAATTTAAAACAATCACATACGGTTTTCCAATCTCTTTAAGCTTTTCCACCGCGGTTTGTTCTGCCTCCACATAATTTTCCCGCGGAAGTTCCCCGATACTGCCATCCGTTGTCACCACAATACCAATGGTTGCATGGTCTTTGATTACTTTTTCTGTTCCAATTCTCGCTGCATCCGAAAAAGGAATTTCCTCCTCGAACCACGGCGTATGTACCATGCGGTATCCGTCCCCCTCCAGATGACCATTTGCGCCCTCTACCATAAACCCGACACAGTCAATCAGACGCACACTGACACTGCTCTCATCTGCAAGTGTGATCTCTGCTGCCTCCTGCGGAATAAATTTCGGTTCTGTCGTCATGATCGTTTTCCCGGCGGCTGACTGAGGCAGTTCATCGAGCGTCCGTTTTTTTTCTTCCTCATCTTCGATGTACGGAAGTACAAACAGATCCATAAACCGCTTAATGAACGTTGACTTTCCGGTGCGGACCGGTCCTACGACACCAATGTAGATTTCGCCGTTCGTTCTTTTCTGGATATCTTTATATAAATCAAACTCCATAAAAAAATCTCCCTTCTTTGCATATTCGATTAATCTATCTAATCTATATGCAAAGGGGAGAATTCTTATTCACAGAAATACTCTGTTATATATTTATTTCTCAGATGACTTCTTTTTGTCGGAAGTCTTCTTCTTTGCAGCTTCTTTCTCTGCTGCTTCCTTCTTTGCTGCTTTCTTTGCCTGCTCAGCAAGCACTTTTTCATTGATGCGTCCATACATCTGCATGTATTTATAGAGTTTCTTTGCCAGATCCTTGGTAATCTGTCCCTCCAGGGCACGCCACTTCCAGTTTTCTCCAAGTGTGGAAGGAATGTTGATACGGGCTTCGGAGCCGAGTCCGATCAGATCCTGCATCGGAACAATCGCCATATCTGCAACGGATGACCATGCGGCACGCATCATACCCCAGTTATATCCTTCCTCCTCGGTCAGATTCAGGTACTCGGTTGCGAACTTGACAGATGCTTTCGGTGCCGTCTTCATCCATCCCATCACAGTATCATTATCATGTGTTCCTGTATACACAACACAGTGACTGGTATAGGTGTGTGGCAGATAATCACTTCCCTCACGGCTGTCAAACGCAAACTGGATGACTTTCATGCCCGGGAATCCGGAATCCTTTAAAAGTTTGCGGACGGAATCTGTCAAAAATCCAAGATCTTCCACAATGATCGGAAGCTTGCCAAGTTTCTTCTCCAGCTGGTTAAACAGATCCATTCCCGGACCCTGTTTCCATTTTCCGTTCTTTGCAGTCTTATCTTTTGCCGGGATTGCATAATAAGAATCAAATCCGCGGAAATGATCGATGCGGATAATATCATACAGCTCGCTCATCGCTTTGATTCGTTTGGTCCACCATGCATAGTTATCTTTTTTCATTTCATCCCAGCGGAACAGCGGATTTCCCCAGAGCTGTCCATCTGCCGAAAATCCGTCCGGAGGACATCCTGCCACTTCAATCGGATTTAAATCTTCATCCAGATAAAACTGTTTCGGATTTGCCCATACATCCGCACTGTCTCCTGCCACATAGATCGGCACATCTCCGATAATCTCGATTCCGTTTTCATTGGCATATGCCTTTAACTCTCTCCACTGTTTAAAGAACAGATACTGAAGCATCTTATAAAACTCAATATCTTCTGCGTACTTTTTTCTTGCCTCATCCAATGCCGCTGCGTCACGCACACGAAGTTTCTCATCCCACTCGGCCCATGCTTTTCCGTCATTTGCATCTTTTAATGCCATAAACAGCGTATAATCTTCCAGCCAGTCTTTTTCCGCCTCACAAAATGACGAAAAATCTTCCGGCATATTTTTTACAAAACGGGCATATGCTTTATGCAGCAATGCATAGCGTGATACATACATGGTTCCATAATCAATGTATTCCTCGCTTGTGCCCCAGTCAAATGACTCACATTCCTTTTCCTTTAATAAATTTTCCTTGCAGAGAATGTCCAGATCGATAAAGTACGGATTTCCCGCAAAACTGGAAAACGACTGATACGGTGAATCTCCGTAACTGGTCGGACAGATCGGCAGAATCTGCCAGTAAGTCTGACCTCCTTTTACCAGAAAGTCTACAAATTTTCTGGCTGATTTTCCCATAGTTCCAATGCCATACGGTGATGGCAGGGAAGATATCGGCATAAGTACGCCACTTGTTCTCATAAGTGATTCCTCCTAAGATCCAATCTATAATCTATAATTATATCATACCACCTTTTTGTCCCCTTGTAAAAAGCATTTTTCAATGCTAGTATGAAAGAAAGGGATTACGAGGTGAAGAATTATGAACGATGTCATAAAACATAAAATCAAACACAATGCACACCGTGCACTGGTATCTGTCAAATGGGTAATTTTTGCAATTCTTGTCGGCGGTATCGTCGGGCTGTGCGGCACGGCATTTTACTTTTGCCTGACATTTGTCACCGTACTGCGTGGACAGAATCCGTGGCTTTTATATCTGCTCCCTGTCGGGGGACTGATCATTGTCGGTGCTTACCATCTGCTGCGGGACGAAAAAGATACCGGGACCAATCTGGTCATCTCTGCCATCCACTCGGATGACGAGCTGCCCCTGCGCATGGCTCCTTTGATCTTTATTTCCACACTGATCACGCACCTGTTTGGCGGATCTGCCGGCCGTGAAGGTGCCGCCCTGCAGATGGGTGGCAGTATCGGAAACGCAATCGGAAAATTCTTCCGTTTTGACGATAAAGATAAACATGTCATGATCATGTGCGGCATGAGTGCTGCGTTTTCCGCTCTCTTTGGTACCCCGATGGCTGCTGCCATCCTTCCAATGGAAATTGTAAGTGTCGGCGTCATGTACTATACCGCCCTTGTTCCATGTGTGATCAGTTCTCTTGTCGCACACGGAGTTGCTTACCTGTTTGGTGTTTCCAACCAATGGTTTTCCATCGAGCACATCCCGGACTTTGGCATTCTTCCTGCCGTGCAGATTTCCATCCTTGCCGTGCTCTGCGCACTGGTAAGTATTGTTTTTTGTGTTCTTCTGCACAAAAGTGAAGAAATTTACCGCAAACTGTTCCAGAATCCCTACATCCGCATCTTTGCCGGTGGATGTATTGTTGTCATTCTGACGATGCTTGTCGGCAACCAGAATTACAACGGTACCGGTATTGGCATCATCCAGATGTGCATTGATGGAACGGTCCGTCCGGAAGCCTTCCTGTTAAAGATGATCTTTACCGCACTGACTCTTGGTGCCGGTTACAAAGGCGGAGAAATTGTTCCTTCCTTTTTCACCGGCGCGGCCTTTGGCTGCCTGTTTGGAACGCTGACCG
>ERZ779852.395-NODE-395-length-48257-cov-9.874715_pt1 | contig 48257 bp, 71 predicted proteins | sample MGYA00511559_ERZ779852 | MGnify/ENA primary metagenome ERZ779852 (study PRJEB29588, sample SAMEA2157977) | human gut metagenome | biome: human gut; feature: human-associated habitat; material: faeces | place: Denmark | collected 2008/2010 ...
GTACAAGTCTATTTGACATTAATGATGTCTATATCCTGTTTTATTAAATGTGTCTATACTTAAAAGATTTTTTTAGACAAATCAATAAGCCGATTAAAAATATTACAACCAATGATATTCGAGTATATCTATATAAAGTTCAAACACAAAGAGGACTTAGCAATAGAAGCTTGGATAGTAGAAGAACAATTATCAATGCATTCTTTGAGTGGTGTTGCAATGAGGAGTATGTTGATCGCAATCCTTGTAGAACAATCAAAAAAATTAAATACGAAACTAAGGAACGTAAGCCATTGACTGCTATTGAATTAGAACAATTACGTGATTCATGTGCTACTGCAAGAGATAAGGCGATGGTGGAATTTCTATATTCAACAGGATGTCGAGTTACAGAAATTGTCAACATTAATAAAAGTGATGTTAATTTTGAAACAAAGGAAGTTATTTTGTTTGGTAAAGGTAATAAACATCGCACGTCATATTTAAACGCAAGAGCTGAACTTGCTTTAAAAAATTATCTAGACTCTAGGGATGATGACAATGATGCATTGTTTGTTTCAGATAGACATCCTCACAACAGATTAAAAAAGAATGCAATTGAAAAACGAATTGGACAACTTGGAGAATTAGCTGGAATTGAACGTAGGATATTCCCTCACTTGATTAGACATACAACTGCTACAGATGGTTTGAATCGTGGCATGGGTGTTGAGGAAGTCCAAGCTATTTTAGGGCATGAAAACATTGCTACAACAATGATTTATGCTAAAGTATCTAAGAACAATGTAAAATTAAATCACACAAAATGTATTGTATAAGTTATAGGACGTGCTACATAAAATGTACGTCCTTTTCTTTTCATTATATAATTGATATGCCATAAAACAGTACCTCAGAAAATATGAGAGAGATGAAATATTTTTGGAGGTGTAAATTTATGAATGTACAAGATTTTTTAAATTTATTACAGACTGCTGCTACTATAGTTTGTGGTGGATTAGCTTTATATTTTAAATTCAGTACGAAAGCTAAAACTAAAGCAAAAGAAGTTCAAGAAGTGATTGCTAAAATCACCGCTAAAGCAGTGGTTTACATTAAAGAAGCAGAGGACAACTACAAAGATACAACTAATGCAGGTGGCAAGAAGTTTGAAGAAGTTGTCGGTAAGCTTTATGATCTAGTGCCTGATGCATTGCATGGAATCATTACAAAAGAAATGATTAGTGAAATTGTTCAAAGCACTTTTGATGAAATTGAAGAATACGTTAAGATTCAATTAGATAATGGAATTGATAAAATCAACGTAAAAGGTGACTAATAGTGAAGGTAATCACTATTGATCTAGAATATGTTTTATGGCTTTTTGGGTTCATTGCTTCCGCTTGGGGAGTAGTTAAAATCATTAAAGAAGTAAAGAAACCTAATGACGATTTAAAAGAAACTGTTAGAAAACACGAAGAATGGTTAGTAAAAGATAATGATAGAATAAAATCAATTGAAAGTTTAGTTATCACACAAGAAGGGATTAAGAAAGAATTGAATGAGCATTCTCGAAGGCTTGGAGAACATGAAGAAAGATTAGAAGAAGATAAGCAACGTGGTAATTTGACATTAAAGGCAAATATCGCAATTATCAACAATATGCTTTCTGAAAACGACAAAGATAAACTCCAAGAAACTAGAGATGAGATTCAAAACTTTCTGCTAGATAAAAACTAAGGAGGTTAAAGAATGGGAACTCCACAAGAGTTTTATAACTATGCTCTCAATAAGGTTTTTAACAATATAGGGCAAATAATGAACATTAATTATGTTCAAAGTGTTGAACCATATGGCGGACAATGCGTTTCATTAATTCAAGGATTGATGGCATGGGGAGGAAAGCCATGTGTTCCTCGTGGCAATGCTCGTGATTGGTGGTTTAACAGAGCAAGCAATGGTGTGTTAAGTTATTTTGATGTTGTTACAGGTGCTCCTCAAAATGGTGACGTAGGAGTTTCTGTAGGAGGCGATGCAAGATATGGACATATATTTATCTATTGGGAAGGTAGAGCACTCTCTCAGAACGTTCTAGGCAACCCTAAAGCTATGTTATGGCCATTAAACTATCAAGGTGCTATTTGGGGATATTTAAGACCTAAATTCTATACTAATGCTTCTACATATAATGCTTCTCAATTGATTAAAGAAAATGGAATGGCCACATTTGAAAATGATACTGCTATCGTTATTCATAGAGATACTCCAACAGGTGCTTCTTATGGAACATTTGTAAAGGGCGAAAAACAAGTCTATACAGAAAAATGGGTAGGACTTGGACATAGATGGATTTCATGGATTCATACAAATGGAGTTAGATGTTTCGCAGCAGTTAGTGGTAGTGAATCGTATGGTGTAGATCCATGGGCTACAATCAGTGCACCAGAGACGAAAGATATCGAGTTGACGCAAGAGGACGGAGTGGCCACATTCATTGTTGATGGTGTGCATAAGCATTATGATAATCCAAGTGGAGAAATATTTGGACAATGTAATTCAGGAGACAAGATTCGTTATTATTGGAAGTGCGTTACAAATGGACATAGATATGTTGTAGGTAAAGAAGGAGATAGAAAGTTCTTTGTTGCAGTGTCTGCTACAGAGGATAGAAGTCAAATGTGGGCGAAATTTAGTGCTCCTGATACAAATACTAAGGAAGATACAAAAGAGCCTTCTAATCCTTCTACAGAGCCTTCTAAGCCAACCACAACAGATTACACTAAGAATGTTAAGGGATATGGAATTGATATTTCAGAACACAACAGTTCAGACATTGATTTATCAAAATATGACTTTGTTATCTTGCGTGCTTCATATGGAGAATACACTGATAAGAAATTTGAATACTTTGCAGATAAATGTGAACAATTAAAGATTCCTTATGGTGTGTACTGCTATGATTATGCGTTAGATGATAGTCAAGCTAGAGCGGAAGCAGAGTATGTATATAATCTAATCAAAGACAGAAATGTTCAATTAGGTGTATGGTTTGATATGGAGGATGCAGATAATTACAAGAAGAAAGCTGGTGTCTTAACAAAAGAAAGATGTTCTTTCTCTTGTAAAGTATTCTGCGACTATATGAGTGCTAAGGGATATTATACAGGTGTTTATACTAGTACTAGTTGGCTAGGAACATTTGTAGAAACAACATATCCTATTTGGATTGCAAATTGGGGTACGAATGATGGTAATATTCAATCAGACCAATCTTGTGTAGGTGTTATTCATCAGTATGCAGCTAACCCAATCGACAAAGATATAATCTTCAACGATATTGATTTTTATAAATCAAATCCAAAGAAAGATGAACCAACAGACGATAAAAAAGATGAACCAAATACAGATTCTAAAGACGATAATGGAAACAAAATCAATGTGACAGGAATCAATAAATTAATTGAACTGTTGCTAAAGATTGTTGAAAAAATCGCTAATTTGTTCAAATAATATTACATAATGTACGAAATACGACATAAAACACTCGTTTTTGTACAAATTATGCAAAAATAGGTTTATATGTTAAAATATATACACATAGATTAGCAGAGTGCACAATGCGACCAATACCATAATATGGTACAATATCTATGCTTAGGGGAATATGATTGTATTCTTTTTATCTCGTGTACCAATTATAGGAACAAGGAGAAACGAAACCACTAGATGTTTAATCATTTAGTGGTTTTTGTGTTTATGTGATATAATCATGTTGCTAGGAAAAGTAGAGCGATAAAGGCCTAAGTTCTCTTTGGTGTAGATAACATTGCAGACGTGTAATTGAATCTTAACATTTCTCTTTGTGGCACTAGCAAAAACAACTACAAAATGTGACAATTGCTAAAAGCTCCCCCTTTTTGTAAATGTCACCAAAACGATTCCATACCTTACACATCCAGGTATGGTTTTTGTTTTTTAACAAATATTAAAATTTATATGCTATATTATTGATGTGTTCTTCATAGATGGACACAACCCTTTCTAAGATAACTTTATGCAAAAGAGTCTCCTTACCAAGCGGGAGGCTTTTTTGTTTATATATTGTTTTGGCATAATGGCATAATGCACTAGATTAATTTCTAGTGCTTTTTTGTTTGCAAAAGAAAAACACACCCTTTAGCGAGTGTGCCTTCCATGAAATAGAGAGAGATGAAAATACAGTTGCCTATTTACAGGCACTTAAAGTTTATCATGTTTCGTTGCGGACGTTTTGTGCTACCAAAACAATACGTATCATCTCTATTAAACCATTATTATCTATCTTTCATATTTATCAACCAATGCGGATAATTCATCTAAAGTACGTCCATATATCATACATAGAGCTTTTGCATCTTTAAAGAATATGTTCTTTTTTCCATTCTCTATATCAGAAAGCCACATAGGTGCGTGATGCAACCTATCGGTAACATCAGATAAGGTTAGTCCACTCTCCTTTCTAAACTGTTTCAAGGCTAATCCTTGACATTCAAATTTGTTACCCATAGTATCACCTCATTTTCTAATAACAATAACAAATTTTACTTCTACAATAAATATATCATAATTTACGCTCTAAGCTAAATAATTGTATTAAAATAATAAAAAAATGATTGACATAACTAAGATCAGAGCGTATATTATAAGTGTAGATAAGATAAGGGCGTAGATAGGAGGGTATTGAAAATGGAATTATTAACAATCAAACAAATTCGAGTTGGATTAAATATGACTCAAAAAGAAATAGCTAAATATCTTGGTATATCTACTGTTAGCTACCAAAGAAAAGAAAGTGGAATTAAAAATTTCTACTTTTGGGAAGTCAAGAAGATTTGCACCAAAGCTAATGTTCCGTTAGATTTGGTTAAAATTTAAATTTTTTTACAAATTGAATACGCTAAGAGCGCAATTATAGAAGGGGTGAATAAAATGGCAGAACCAAGTGGAAGATTAAATTCAATGAGTTTAATCCATGAATCAACAGAAACGGAAAACAAAGTGTTAGATCTTCTAATCAAGAACGGATGTTCTAATGAAGATTTATTAAACGTATCTTCAATGCTTCAAACAATTTATATGTGTGGATTTGAAGTTGGGAAAAGATGTGTAAATGAATGAAAGTGTTGCTTGGATATAGAGACATCATGGAACTTGGTGTTTCTAAAAAAACTGCATACAAGATGTTGAATCTTATATGCGAATCTGAGGCTTACAAAAAGTCCAATCTATCCAAAGTGATAGATACAAAAAAAGCTCCAACAAAGTTATTTATCAGGATGTTTCCTGAGTTCAAAGAAAGGTGTGAACAACATGATGGATGTAGATGATTTAAGAGAGTTAGATGACAACAGATACATTGATGAAGATGAGGAGGAAGAACAAGATGAGTACAGTTACGAAGACTACTGCTACGACTTCTGCAAAGCAGAAAGAGACGAAGAAGCCTGGTTCTAAATCAACCGCAAAGAAGAAAGCAGTTGAGTTAGGTGATTGCATCACGCTTCCTTCTTTTGCTAATAACGAGTACGAAACTCATTATTCAATGCTAGTTAGAAGTCAAAAGCAAACTCACATGGTTAATCTAGCTGCTAAGTTTAATTACATTTGCTCGTTAATATGTTTATTAGTTTCTCTAGCTTTCATTGTAATAGCTAATTGGTACATAAGAGGTTTGTAAAATGACACAAACAGAAAGAGTTATCAAGCACCTAAAGGAGCATGGTTCTATCACTTCTTTAGAAGCAATTAGGGAGTATGGAATCACTCGTTTAGGTGCTCGTATTTGGGATTTAAGAGACTTGGGGTATGACATTGAAACTCAAACCGAAACTTCAAAAAATAGGTTTGGAGATAAGACATCATATGCCAGGTATGTTTTGAAAGGAGGGGTAAAAAATGAATCTGTATCAAGACACAGATAAATTCAGTGTCGAAAAGTACGGAAGCCATGAAGAATGGTTAAAAAAACGTGGTCGTGGAATTGGTGGTTCAGATGCAGCTTGTTTCATGGATTTGAATCCATGGAAAACATTAAATCAGTTGTGGCACGATAAAAAGTTCGGTTCACAACAGATTACAAATGATGCTATCGAGTATGGAAATACCGCAGAGCCATGCTTAAGAACGTTATTTCAGGCCAAACATCCTGAACTAGATGTTCAGTACGTGGATAACGTTACATTGGTTTCTAAGGAGCATGATTTCTTGAGATACAGTCCTGATGGACTTATCTACAACAAGGAAACAGGAGAAAGAGGAATCTTAGAAATCAAAACATCTAAGATAATCAATTCTCAGAGTTTGCAGAAATGGGGAAGTAAAGGAAACGAAACAGTTCCTGACAACTATTATTGCCAAACATTAGAGGGATTGATTGTTACGGATTTTGATTTCGTTATCTATTGTGCAGAGCTTAGATTTGCAGATGGTGATGCACGAATAATTGAGCGTTCATATCGAAAAGAAGAAGCTTTAGACAGTATGAACGATCTAAAACAAGCAATGATAGAAAAATGGGATAGGTACTTCATAGGTGATGTAGAACCACCTATCACATTGTCTATATAGAAAAAGAGGAGATGGAAATATGGAATTTAATTTAGAGGTACGTGCACAAAACGGAAAAGTGTACACAAACGCAAGTGATTTATTACCTGAAATCAAAGAAGGTTTAAAGCACTACAACTATGTAGTAGATGAAGACAACTATAAGAAGGCTAAAACAGATAGAGCTGCTTTAAACAATTTGGTAAAGCTTGTATCTGATAAGCGTAAACAAGTTGAAAATGATGTCTTTGCTCAGTGGCTACAGGATAAAAAAGACATCATGGCAGTTGAGAAAACAATCAAAGCAGCATCCGATAAATTGGGTGACGGAATTAACGAGGTTGACAACGCAGAAAAAGAATTGAAGAAAAATCAAATCAAAGAACTATGGACAAACATGACAAATGATAAGTACCCATTTAATTTGGTTTTTGAAGAAAGATATTTGAACAAGTCTGTTAAGCCTAAGGAAATTGAAGAAAGCTTAAATAACAAGTTCTTGAAAGCCGAAGAACAATTATCATTCATTGAAGCTTCACTTCCCGAAGATGAACTACAGGCAGAACAAGTTATCCAATTGTTCTGTAAGACATTGGATTTAAGCAAAGCTACAGAACGTATCAACGAAATTAAGGAAGCTAAAGCAAAGCTTCAAGAAAAAGTAAATGCTCAGATTGAACAATCTAAGCAAGCTCAAGCTATGAATCAAACAACGATTCCTCAGAGTCGATTAGAAGCTCATGAAAGACAAAGTCAAACTCAAACAAGAAGATATTGCGTATTCCGTATTGAAGGATATATGGAAGAGTTACAAGCTTGCAATCCAATTTTAAATCAACTTATTAAAGAACATGGTGTAAAAATCAATATTTTAGAAAAAGGAGAATGTTAATTATGTTACAAAACAATATTGCAAAGAAAAATGACAATCAATTGGTAGAATTTTCTGCCAACGGAGAAAAAGTTAAATTAAGTCCAGCTATCGTAAGAAATTACTTAGTAAATGGAAATGGTCAAATTACAGACCAAGAAGTTGTGTATTTCATTAATTTGTGTAAATCACAAGGATTGAATCCATTCATTAAAGATTGCTACTTAATCAAGTACGGAAATACAACACCAGCTCAAATGGTAGTTTCAAAAGATGTTTTCTTGAAACGTGCCGAAAGAAATTCAGAGTTTGATGGTTTAGATGCAGGAATTATCGTAATTAATAACGAAAGTGGTGAATTGACATACAGAAAAGGTGCTTTCTACTTAAAAGATCGTGAAGAAGTTGTAGGTGGATGGGCAGATGTGTTTAGAAAGAACATTTCTCATCCTACACACATTGAAGTATCTGTTGAAGAGTATGCAGGAAGAACGAAGGATGGAAAACTTAACTCACAATGGGCGTCTAAAATGGGCACTATGGTTCGTAAAGTTGCGATTACTCAAGCATTAAGAGAAACATTCCCTAACGATTTCCAACAGATGTATTCAGAGGAAGAAATGAATGTGGATATGAAATTGGATGAAACTCCAATCCAACAACCTACACAACCAATTGAACAAGCACCTGTTCAACCACAAACATATTCACAACTTGATGAACCACAACCCGAAGGTGTAAGTCTTGTATAAATCAAAACGTAGCCAAGCTACAGATATTCCTAAATCAGTTAAAGATACTGTATGGGAAAGAGATGGGAGAATGTGTATCTTTTGCGGTTCTCCCTTCGCATTTCCCGAAGCACACGTAATTCCAAGATCGCAATCAGGACTTGGAGTAGAAAAAAACATTATTACAGTGTGTAGAAGGTGCCATAACCTACTCGACCAGAGTCCAAATAGAGAGAAAATGCTAGGCATTGCCAAAAGATATTTAGAGCGTATCTACGGACATATTGATGAATCAGAGGTGAAATATAGTGCTAAGTCAAAATGAACTGTTGTTTAAATACAATCCATTCAAAATCAAACATTGGAAGGACGAAGAAATAGAAGAACAATTAGGAATCCTAGTTGATGCTTATATTTCAGATGCAGAAACAGTAATGGAAATGGCATTGAACATTGAAAACCTCGCAAATCAAATGTTTCTGATTGGTGAAATGATTGCTAGATTACAGGAAAGTTCAAACATTTTGAAAGCAGATATTGAAAACAAGACGAATCAAGCTATTTATGTAGAACGTAGTACTTGGGAACGTGAACATGATGGAAAAGCGCCTAGTATTAAATACTTTGAAGCTTTAGCAGGCCAAAAAGTTTCTGAGGAAAGAACTAAGTTTGCAAAAGTTGATTCTGATTTAAAGCGTTTCAAAACTGCTTACGAAAGTATAGAAGCCAAGATGAACTCAGAAAAGAAAAAACTTGATGCTACTAAGTTTGAAATCGGAGGTGCGTAAGATGATTTTAGGTATTGATCCAGCAAATGAATATAGTGCATTTGTTGTAGTTGAGAATGATTTATCGGCAGTTGTAGATAAAGGTAAAATTCCTAACAAAGAATTGCAAGATAAAATCTCAAATTGGAAAGCAGAGAATTATCCAATTGATTATGTAGCGATTGAAGGAATACAAAGTTTCGGTATGCCTGTAGGTCAAACTACATTTGAAACTTGTTACTTTATAGGGCGTTTATTAGAGCAATTTGAAGCTTTCGACATAGAACCAACATTAATATACCGAAGTGAAGAAAAAATGCTTCTATGCCACTCTATGAAAGCGACAGACGCAACTATTAGACAAGCTCTTATTGATTTGTTTGCTAAAGACACTCCAAACAAAGGCAAGGGAACAAAGAAAGAGCCTGGATATTTCTACGGATTTAAGAGTGACATCTGGAGTGCATTTAGTGTCGTTATAACGTTTCATACAAAGTACATAGGTACAGAATGCTAGGATGTGTGAAGTATGGCAGTGATTAGAACTATTAAGAACGAGAATTACACAACTATGTGTAACACTCATCTAAGAGATAAAAACCTATCGCTTAAAGCAAAAGGATTGCTCAGTATGATGTTGTCTTTACCTGATAAATGGCATTATTCGGTAAAAGGTTTGGAAGGTATATGTAAAGAAAGTAAAAACACGATCAATAGTGTTTTGAATGAATTGGAAGATAACAACTATCTTGTTAGAAGAAGAAGATACTGTAACGGAAAAATCAGTGAGTGGGAATACATTATTTTCGAGAATAACGAAAATCATGACGAAGAATTACTACATCTCAAAAATGAAGATATAGAAAATGAAGATATAGAAAATCAAGATCTAGAAAATAGGGACGTATATAAAATAACTAAAGAATTAAATACTAAAGAATTAAATACTAATGAATATAAAGAAAAAAATATAAAAAAAGAAAGTGTTAATTCTGTTATTGCAGAGTATACAGAAAACAAAGATTTACAAGATGCATTGCATGACTTTGTAGATATGCGTACTAAAGCAAGAAAACCTTTGACTGTTAGAGCAATGAAGTTAGCTTTAAATCAATTAGATAATTTGGCGGTAGATGATGTTACCAAGATTGCAATTGTAAATCAGAGCATTGTACATACATGGTCAACATTCTACAAATTGCAGAACAATAACAATGGTGGTCAAAGACAATTGACGAGAAAAGAAATGGGGTATGCATTTTGACATTAGAAGAAACTGAAAGAATCTTACAAGTGCTAAGAATCAATTATCCAATGAGCTACAAAAACATGACCCAAGAAGATACGCAAGCATATTTAAAACTTTGGCAAGTATCTTTTAAGAATTATGAATACTTGGTAGTAGCAAAAGCAGTTAATCAAATCATTCAAAGTGATACAAGAGAGTTTGCTCCAAACGTAGCTCAAGTCAAAACAAGAATCAGTAAAACTGCAATTGGAAAAACTAAGGAAGCTGGAGAGGCTTGGGAAATCGTTTTAAGGAACGCTAAGTGTGACCCTCATACTAGTAAGGTCAACTACAATAAACTGCCTAGAAACATTCAGAAAGCACTCGGAGGTAGCTATCTGTTAAGGGATATTGCGTGGAGTAATAAAAAAGACTTGCAATATTACCGAGATAGATTTCTACAAGCTTATAAAGAGATTTGTGAAGAAGAAGTGCAGTTATTAAATTCAGGTCAAATCAGTTTGGAAACATATACACAACACGATCAATTGCCTGCACCTCCAAAAAAGGAGGAGGGCATGAAGATGTTGGGAGATTTGATGAAAGGATAAAAAGTAGGAGGGGTAGCAAGTGCAATATTATATGTTGGATAAAAATGATATATCAGTTGTACGTGGAATCGTATCTTCAAAAGATGTAATGAAGGAACTGGGTATCACGAACGCTCAATTTCATAAGATGTTGAGAAACGAGGAAACCTACAAGGGATGTATTCTTCTTCCCGTTGAAACGGATGAGGAAGAAAGAAGAAAAGTAACAAGTGAAGATGACGAGCAATTCCAACTTATCGGCGAAAGTAAAACAGGAATCAGATATTACATCACAAGTTACTTAAGAGTTGTTTCTGTTGATCTAAAAGGAAATCAAAAGGAAATGAAAGCTAAAAAGGAAACGGAATCAATATACAGAGTTGTAGTGAACCTTAAAGAAGGAAAACGATACTTGAATGTATTGTTTGAAGCCTACAAAGCCTTTGTTGGGGAAATAGAAAAGAACGATTCTATCGTTTGGGACGGAGAAATGAAAATCGAAAACCTAAGAGTTATCAAACTAGCTAAGATGCAAGGGTTGAGAAACAAGAAGAAAGTAAGAATCGGCGATACAGTTTATTCTTCAATTGCCGAGTGTGCTAGAAAGAATTTCATTTCTGCATCACATATGTATCAGATGATAGAAGGAATCAGACCTAATTCAATAGGTGTTAAATTTGTATAAAGGAGTTGAAAATAAATGAACAGAGTTATTTTATCAGGCGAAATCGGTAGCGATATTGTTTTAAAGAAAACTGCTACAGGACAAAGCCTATGTAACTTCTCGATTGAAGTTAAAGAAAAAGGGAAGGACGGACAAGAACATAAATCTTTCTTTGACTGTACTGCTTGGGGAGAAAATGCAGAACATATTAATCAATATGGTTTCAGAGGACAACATATCGCAGTTGACGGAAAGCTTCAAAAAAGCTCATACACGAACAAAGAGAATCATAAGGTGTATAAGACTAGCGTTTACGTTATGGACGTAGAATTGGCTTTAAACAATGCTACAATGCCACAAACACAAGCTTATCAACAGACGTGGCAACAACAAGCATATCAACCTCAATCACAACAGATGCAGCAGCCACAAACAGTACCATTTACAAATCAAGTAAATTATCAGTCATATCCTGAACATCATGATTTGGACGAAGGGATGCCATTCTAGATGATTGCGAAAAGATATGATGATGAGCTTATGTACAGTGTTCAGAAATGTTATGGAGATAACAAATACAAATACTGTACAAAAGATGGAAAACTAGCTTTTAAAAAGCCTGGTAAAGATTTCCTAGGGGCAACAAAGGAAAACATTATGAATCTGTATGTAATTGAAGGAAGTCTATACATTGGGGAATATGTTGGGGAGGAAAAAAATGCAAACAAATATTATTTATAACTCTGACTGCCTTACTCTGAGGGGGGGCTTAGAGATTTACCAGACAAAAGTATTGATTTAGTTGTAACTGATCCACCATATAAGATAGATACAAGTGGTGCAGGTTTGTATAAGCAGGAAGATAAGCAATATATAAAAGAACTTAATTTTATGAAAGATGGATTTTCAGAAGAAGTTCTTGATGAATTATGTAGAGTAATGAAAAAAATTAATATTTATTTCTTTTGCTCTCAAAAGCAAATTATTTTTCTTCTTGATTATTTTGTCAAAAAGAAAAAATGCAATTGGAACTTATTAACGTGGCATAAAACGAATCCTGTTCCTGCTTGTGGCAATAAATATCTTACTGATACAGAGTTTATATTATTTTTTAGAGAAAAAGGTGTAAAGGTTTATGGAAGTTATGAAACTAAGTCAACTTATTACATTACACCATTAAATCAAAAGGATAAAAAGAAATATGGACATCCCACTGTTAAACCATTGGAAATAGTAAAGAATTTAATAGTTAATTCTTCTCAGGAGAATGATATTATATTAGACCCTTTTTTAGGAAGTGGAACGACAGCGGTTGCAGCCAAAGATTTAAATAGAAAATATGTTGGATATGAAATATCTAAAGAATATTGTCAAATTGCAAAGAAAAGAATTGCAGTAGAAACAAGTACAGAATTAATTAAAGATATGCTAGGCAGACAGAAAGCATATGACGAAGAAGTATTTAAGAAACATAATGTAGACTACGTTTCTAAAAGCCAATTAGAAAGTGCATTGTTTGATGAATTAGGAGAATTAATGCACGATCAGAAATCAGATTGGTGTTGGTGGAAGTTCACTCAAGAAGAAAAAGACGAAGCTAAAGTATTTGAAGAATACATTGATGTTGTTCATTTCGCTTTGATGTACGAAATCAAGTTTGGTTCAGGATGTTATATGGATGAGGATATTAAGTGGAATTACAACAAGTTAAAAACAGATTTAGGATTTGGACAGGCATATGCATTTAGCTGCGTAATCAGTTTAACACGAGATGACAACGTATTAGCTTACGTAATCGCATTAGGATTGCATTTAGGATATTCAATAGAAGAAATCTACAACGAATATATTCGCAAGAATGAGATCAATAAAGAAAGATTGAAAGAAGGGTATTAAGATATGGAAGCGTTTGTTCAAATGCCACTAGAAACATATGATGTGTTAAAAAGTAATAACGAATATTTAAAAGAATCACTAAAATATGAACAAGAACAACATGATGAAGATGTTGCAAAAGCCGAAAAAGAAATAAATGATTTGGCCGAAAAAATAGAGCAGTATAAACAATACATCTTAGAATACAGATGTAAATATATAGATGTTAATAATGATTCAATAGAGGAATTATTGAGTAATGATATATGGAATTATGGAATGAATTGTAAAGATGAATTATTAAAACTAGGTTTCACAAAGCAAGAAATGGATGCATTTATACTAGATAAATATGAAGAATTAGTGAAAGAGAAAGAAGAAAATACAGATGATTGAATTAAAAAATGGATATGGAATTGTATCGGATGGAAAAAGCTATACTTTGGTTCAAGATGCAATTCAAAAAAGCAAAGAAGGAGTAGAAACGGAAATCAAGAAACAGATTTCCTTTCACTCTACATTAGAAGGAGCTTTACAAGGCTATTCAAACTGTAGAATGGCAGATTTAGTAGCCAATGTAGATTTAGATTTGAAAGATGTTAAGCAAGCTATAAACGAGCTTAAAGAGGAGATAAAGGCATATGAATAGTAAGCACGCAGAAAGATGGGAAGAATTACGCAAGGTAAACCCAAATTTAGCAATGGAGTATTTAAGGATTTATACAACTATGGAGAAAGCTCAGAAACATTTTAATAATTTTAAAAAAGAATGTAACGATTGGCTAGATAATATTTATAAGGATGGAGTTAAATAAAATGAATAAATACAAAAAAGCATTAAATGCAATCGGTGATACTCTTACTTATTACACAGTTCGTAAAGATTTGGCTTTATTACATAGTGACAATGAAATATTTGATTCAATGGATACTTTGAGAGAATTAGTTGACAAAGAAACACCAAAGAAACCAGAAATAAAAGAGTTAATTAGAAAAAATAATTATAGAGATGAAAGAAACATTCCTAGATATGATTGGTGGTGTCCAAATTGTCATTTAGAACATATGAGTGGAAATGATTTAAAATATTGTCCAACTTGTGGACAGGCGTTGGATTGGAGAGATGAAGATGACTGCTAAAGAAATGCTTGAAGCACTAGGCTATGAATATAGTAAATACTATGACAGAAATATAATGATTCAATATTATGACGAAGAAGAAAATCAAATTGTATTTTGGATAATGGAACAAGAATTTAGTGCTTCAAATTTTAGTCTTACTGTAGATGAATTCAAAGCGATTCAAAAAAAATGGAAGAATTGGGGTGGATTTAAGTGATAACAAAGCAAGAATATATAGAAGCTTTAGAACGCATGAAAGAATCATACTACAATTTCGATAACTGTATGAGTGCAATGAACAAATTCAAAGAAGATATAAATTTACTTACAGAATTAGTAAATGAACATTTTGAAGAAAAGCAAGAAACAAATTTAGAACGTTATTATGATGATTTAATAAAAGAAGATTGCAGTGATTTTGGCGTTGTGAATGGAAAAATTGAGTCGTGTACATTTATACCGTGTAAAAAATGTGAATTTAAGACTGGCAATTGTCACAAAAATAGAATCACATGGTTGACAAGTAAATGCGAAAAGAAGAAACACAAATTTACACAATTTGAATATGACTTAATAGATACATACAGAGGTAGTCGTGAAATATGTAAATTTCATAATTGTTATCAATTAAAAAGTTTGAAAGAAAAAGGATATTTCAATGATGTAGATAAAAATGAATCAATTAAAGATATTCTAGCAAATTGTGAGGTGGTAGGATGATTTATTTCGTTGCAGGATTTTTCATAGGGGGCATAGCTTCAATGCTCCTTTATTCCTTAGTTGTTTCAGAACGTATAAACGAATTGGAACTTGAAAATTGTAGATTGATTGACGATCTCAATAAAGCGGAATATGAAGTTAGAAAATACAAATATCAACATATGGGGTATGGATATGATGGGCTTGAAGAAACGAAATAAGCCTAAAGAAAGTACAGATGTACTAATTAAATTGAAAATCAGTGTTCCTGATGTTAATAACAGTGATTCATGCAATGTTGTAGATTCATTATTAAATGATATTTGGAATATTGCGTTGGAAAAAGAAGGGGTAGAAGCTCAAAGCATGACTTCAAAATATACGAAGGAGAAAGTAGCAAAATGATGTATTTAAGTATGGCAATTCACAATATAGCGGTAATGGTATTTACTGCATACATGGTGATTCATGTTCATCCAATTTGGGCAGTATGTATCTTATTCACTCATAGAATTGGAACTAAAATTGTACGTGTTCCAATTAAGGAAGATACAAATGATGATGCAGTAGACGATGTATATGGAATGGATTGGAATGAAGAAGATGATAGAAACGAATCAAGTAGAGACAAGCTTTAAAAGTATAGAAGAAGCTTTAAAGAACAACGGATTATATGCACTTTATGACGATATGGTATTAATCAAACAAGCTTTAATTGAGAGAGATAGGAAAATATATGGGTTGCAGCAGCATAACAGAAATTTAGAGGATAAATTAGAGAGGATAGGTGGTTATCATTATGGAAATCCTAAACAATAATATTTACTGGTGTGATTTACCTAAATACAGTAATACAATTCTTTATAAAAGGAGACCTTGTATCGTTATTTCAAACGATATTCAGAATAAAGGAAGTAAAACAGTGAATGTAATTCCAATTACTAGCAATTTAAAAAGAACGGACTTGCCATGTCACGTAATGGTAGATACAGGACATGAATATGGAATGGCAAAAGCCGAGCAAATCTTAACGATCAACAAAGAAAATGTTAAGTGGCATATCAAACCACTCGATAGACGAGAAGAAAAAGAAGTAAAATGTGCATTATTAACTCAGATAGGGATTATCTAGATGCCTAGAAGAGATACAGAATACGAGCATTTCAAAGAAACCTGCGGAGGATGGTTTAACTACCATGGCAATATTGGTTTAAGAGCAGGGGATATCGCAATGGCAACATTGTTTGATGAAACAGAATTAGTGCAAATTGTATTGACTAAACCTTATACCTACAATCGTTGGTGGTGTAAGATCGTTGGTTTCAATAGTGATGGAATTGAATATCTAGTTGACAGAACAATGATATTACAGATTTTGATTGATAAAGACTACAACTTACGTAGAAAAAGAAGAAAAACTTCTTAAAATCAATTTAAACACGTCTAGAAGTGATTCTAACTAGCAAAATAGATTGAGATGAGTATTTATTAGGGTAAATAAAGAAAAGGCTAAAAACACGTTTAAAACGGTAAATATGTTTATAGCCTTTTTATTATGCAAAAGAATCTAAAAATTTATTAAATTAATTATTTACAATAGTATTATTGTGTGATATACTATGGGTGTAAGGAAAAGTACTTAGGAGGACATAACATGAAAAAAGTAAATATCGGGTATCACAGTTACACAAATTCAGAAATCGTAGAAGAGGTAGCAAATGTATTAGCTAGAGATGATTTTAACGTTGAACTATATGGAGTTAGCGAATACGCAGAACATCTACCTAGCAGTTATCAAATCGTAGATTATTTAGGAAGATATACATTGCTAGTTTGCGAAGATGGTGAAATTATTGATGATGCAGACGAAATCGCAGAATGGGAAGAAAAGAACTGTTATTAAGCAATAGAAAGTAGGAGGAAAAGAAAATGACTAAGGAACAGTGGGAAAAAGAACATGGTTATGTTTACGGAAGAAACGGAAGGTATTGTGATAATCCTGAATATTTAGGAAAATACGTGGAATATTACAGAAATAATGTTCACGAAACCACTATCGAAACCGATAAAGTTGAAGCAGAGGACGAAGAACCTATTTTTGTTCGAGGTATTTGGCAGCCGAAGTCAAATATCATTGATGTTATGGAATAGACAAGAGGTGGAAACTATGGCAAAAACAAGTGAAGCAAAGATGAGGGCAAATAATAAGTATGCGAAAAAGAACGTAAGTCAAATTTGCCTGAAATATATTACAAAGAACAATAAAGAGATTCTAGAAAAGTTAAATTCAGTTCCAAGCAAAGCAGATTATGTAAGACAATTGATATTAAAAGATTTAGAAAGAGAAAAGAAAGAGGCTACTAACAAATAGCCTTTTTTTATCGTATTTTTTTAACACGTCTGCATTGAAAAATGGCATAATATATGTAGTTAAGGAGTACCTAAAAAGACCAAATATTGCCACTCCTTGACGAGACATTTTTTACTTCTACTTACTCAGAATTGAGTGCCTCGGGGAGACCTGAGGATATTATAACGGTGTAAGTGCAATATAAATTGACGGGGGAGGGTGCAATAGAAATTATGCCCTATGAACGCAATGAAAATTGTGCCACCCCATTCGCAACAACGCCCCCGAATCGCAATAGCCGACCTAATCACAACAGGATTTGCACGAAACGTGCCCATGTATCGCAACAGAGGTCGGGGGAAAAGAAAGAAAAACAAGTAAATTCAGAGATATAGAAACGTCCATACAATCAATTATGCGTAATAAACACGATAAGTTCCATAATGTTTACATAAAATTGGTTTAAGTTGGTTCATAAATTGTCATAGCGTAGTCATATACTACTACTGGAATGAATAGGCAGATATTTCATTTCATACTCCTTTAGAAATTCTTTATTAATTCTATATCTTGTCGATTGTATGGTTTAAGGTTCTGTATTAACAGAGCCTATATTATAAATAGTCTTAAGTAATTCTGCATATTTTAAAACGATTTATCTATGAAAACAATATATCTTAGTCCCTCGGCATATATATAATAGGAATGAGGTTCGGGGGAGATAAAGAGGGGTTTTGACTTCGGGGGAAAGAAGAAAGTGAGGAGCTACGTCCTCCACAGAGCCTTCCAAACCCTATAAGAATAAGATATATACACTATTATTACTAGTATTAACTGCCTATCAAGTTCTAATGAAGTTTGATGGGTTTTTTTATTGTTTTATTTGCTGAATTAATCATTTGTTCACAAAAATAAATGAAATTCCTTTAAATAAAGGACATTTGAAGTGTTCCAAAAACAAAATTTTGTCAATATAAAAAATAAATTTTGTATTTTGTATTTTGTAATCGGCGAAAAATTTTGTATTTTGTACATTTTGTATTTTGTAAATTGTTCACGATTTGTAGACAAAAATACGGTGTGGTATAAAAATTTCCGCTATTATATTCACGATTCATGAACAAAAAGTTAAAAAAATGGTGGACTATATATAGACATCATGGTATAATATGTATGTAGAAAAGGGGTGACATCCAAAAAATAAGACATAAAAAAGATCTTACTTCTAACGCTGACAACGATTGAAGAAGTAAGATCATCCAAAAAAACGTATATATATAATATAGAAGAAAATGGAGGCAATCCCCAAAAATATATATACGTACTTATTATATCAGTGTGGGGATAAAAAAGAAAATGGAAAAAAAATATTATTATGGAATCGAAATAAGTCAATACGGCTTAGAAAATGGTTATGTTGATTATGCAACGCTTGCAAAGTGTTTCGATGCGGTATTGAATAACGACATCATGCAATTGACATATGACATTGGTTATTGGGATCAATTGAGCGGTACCGTTGACAATACAGACGAGATAGAAGTCGCCCAATGGTATATAGTAGATGATTGGGGGTCTAGACTGCTACAGAAAATCAATGAAATTGTTTATTATAATGAAACGCTAGATATGTATTTATGGGGTGTAACTCACTGCGGCACTAGGTGGGATTATGTTCTAACAAATATAAAAATTGATTGGTAGGTGTAATGACATGAGAGAATTTTATTTAAGACCATCACAATATAATAAATGGGAACACCAACAAAGAGAGAATAAAAAAGAGTGCTGCTGGTGTGAATATATGTGTGATGGCGTACTAGTTGACAATTTCATTATATATTGCAAAAAAGGTATTGCGTTATTACAAGAACACTATTTAAACCCGTGGCAAAGTGACTACTATGTTATGTTTGCAAGATATGACGACAAAAAAGGTATTAATAGAATATGGGATACTTTCGAAAAAAGGATTGATTATGATGATGAATAGAAAAAAACTTGATAAAATGAATAACTTGCAAGTGTTATTGCTTGCATTACTTAAGTTTTACTTCTATATATGTTTCGATGCATTGTTGTTTGGATTGTTCCTATGTCTATCTAACATAGTTTTACCACTTATTTATAATTAATTGAAAGGATGAAAGAAAAATGTTAAATAATAATGAACTAGCAGCTGTTAAAGACTGCTTGAAAAGATATACTGAATTTAATAATAAAGGTGTTATGTCTAGTTATAAAGTAAAGCAAAGCAGCTTGCTGCTTATGGATGAAAGAGACATCGACATAGATTATAAAAAAATGCTCGTATTAAAAGAGAATAAGCCTATATATAGAATTATTGAAAGATATTCAAACAAAACGCATAAAATGTTACTGCCAAAGCTAGAATATATATGGGGTGTAGAGAATGACTAGAAATGAGTTTGACCTAATAAAGGAAGTAATAAACGAGCGGTTAAAAATGGACGACATAGGGCCAGCAGTTAGGCTTGTAACGTTGTATAATCGACATGGTTTAATTAATAATAGAGTTATGAAACGATTATATAATTGTATTAGAAATGGTATTTATGTTACGTGTAGTATGTATGATGAGTTTGAAAGTTTGGAAGATAAAAAGGAAGTTGATAGATGATTGATCAGCTAACAACTATACTTGCGTTTGTTTTACTTCTTGCGTTTCTCTTCAAGTACTGGATTTGGATTATATTATTATTTATCATAACATTTATTATTATAATTCTATTATGCTAGTTAAAATATTAAATATTTAACTAGCTTTTTTTATTGTCTTTTTTTCTTCTTGCTTTTTTCTTCTTGCTGCTAAAACTATTTACATGATCATAAATAAATTGTTCATGTATTGCATACATTCTATAAAGTTGTGGTTGCTGCATAACTTTGAAAAACGCAACAGGAATTGGCGACCATACACACCCCATGCCTTCCCTCTTGACCAAACCACATTTTTTTACACCTAGCACTATATACAACAGAGTGCTAATCAAATAAAAAACTAATATAAATTATAAAGCCACCCCCTTTTTTAGATAAAAATTTTTAGAAAACGAAAAATCGAGTTTTGAAAAAAATGAGTTCATGTGTTTTTTTATATGGGTAAAAACGTCCGCATTGAAATAACTTATAATGTAGGGAGGTAGAGAAAGAGAGGATGAGAGTATGCCAAGGGCAAAGAGTGTTTCAGAATTAAAGCGTGAGGATGAAGCTAAAAGATTCTTTGACGAGTATTCAAAGAGTGGGAATATTACGAAGTCCATGCAAAAGATTCGTCCTGATTTAAGCGATAAGAGTGCTTATAACAAGGGATATAAGATATTAAACAGTCCTTTATTTAGGAATGTCATACATGAAAGGGTAAAAAAGAGAGACCAAAGAAGTGTTATGACAGTAGAGCAGCGTAGACAATGGCTTAGCGATAACATTCAAGACGAAGAAAAGGACATGAAAGACAGACTTGGATGTTTAAAGGAACTAAATAGAATGGATGGCATTGGAAAGAGCAATATTTTAAATGTTGGAAGTGTAAATAATATTACTGTTGAACAGAAAAGAGCGATTGCGGAAGAAAGAATCAACGATATATTAGGAATCAAAATGGGAAGTGAATTTTTAGATGCCGAGGTAATAGAACACGAGGAGGATGAAAACAGTGAAGAAACAGACTCTTAGTGTTACGGAACAGTATTTTAAGGATGTAGAGGACTTAAAGGAAGCTAAAGCTATTAATAAGAGCCAAGAAGAAGTTGTTAGGTTGTTGAAGGAAGCTACCCCGAAGTATAAATTAAAGAATTGGACGAGAGGGTATATCCCCGAGCATTACAAACGACTTAATATTTCTAGACAAGAGGCTTTTAGACTTGCTGTTATCGGTGCAAGAGAGGCTTTGACATATTTTCAAGTCAATCTTCACTTTACACAAGCTATGTTGTTCGGTGCTGTTGTAGAGGGATACGATACTATATATGCAATTACTACTTCTCAGTACGGAAAAAGCTGGACTTTAGGTATGATTGCTATTTATCGTGCGTATAAAGGACATCAAGTACGAATTGCGGCCGCAACAGGAGAAACCGCAACTATTATCATGTCAAAAGTAATTGGACATTTACAAAATGCAGACGAGTCTATTCAGAGTTCTGTATTAGATTCAGGAAACAAGATTGAAAAATTACAGACTTCTACTTCCAAAACTAAGATTTCCTTCAAGGGTGGAGGATGTGTAGAAATCGTTACATTAGGCGGAAACAGTGTAGACCCGAAGAAGAACAACAACGCTATCGGTAAGGGCGGAGATTATATAATTGACGAAGCGGCCCAAGTCAGTGAAGATGCGTATGCCGAGATAGGACGAAGGGAATTTTCAAGTGTTGACGGTTCAAAAGAGCTTGAAATTGCTATTTCAAACCCCCACAAACGAGGAGAATTTTACGATTGCATGACAAACGACAAATACCCCGAAGGAACATTAGTTGTTTGGATGGATGTACGTACTGCATACGAAGAAGATCGTATGAAAAGTGCATCTCAGATACTAAATTCTCATTTTTACAAGAATAGAAGTACTTGCCAACGTTATTTAGTATGCGAATTAGAGGAATTTTCAGATGAAAGTATGTTTAAAACCATGACTTTAGACGACGATAAAGTCGATAGTTCCTATAAAAAGCGTTTTTTCTTAGGCGTTGACTCGGCTTATACAGGAAAAGATGGTATAGATGTCGCTTTATGCTCCCAAAATAGATACGGAAACTGTAAAATCGAGACAATTTACAATCTTAAAGAGGGTGTTTGGGTTCAAGGAGTCACATCCGAGAAGATTATTACTAAGATTGTTAAGATTATCGAGACATTAAACATCAAATATGTTTGTGTTGACGTTGGTTTCGGTACTTGGTTGACCGAAGGATTGTCAAAATACTCTGAGAAACTAGGATTTATCCTTGAAGGTGTCAATTTCCAAGGAGGGCCAACAAAAACACGTATCAAGGCAAGACATTACAGTGCGGTTTATGCATTTAATCTAAGAGCGGAAATGTATTTAGACTTTCAGCAGCTAATGGACAGTAAGAAATTGACTTTCACGACTGAAGTTGCCAAAAGATTGAAGCCTGAATTGCTTGCTACAAGGACTGTATCGAAGAACAATAAGAAGATAGCCATTATTCCTAAGGAAGAGATAAAACAACGCTTAGGACACTCTCCTGATGCCCTAGATTCCTCGGTACTTTCTGTCCGCAGTTGTTTAATGTATAATCTAAGCGGTGAAATACTTGCGTATGCAGAGAACGATTAGGAGGTGCTAATTTGAGTCGAAGAACAAAGAAAAGACAAAAGGATAGAGTTAAACTAGCATCCAATACCTATGTGTCACCTAATATTTCGCAAAATATTCACAGTTCTAATGTAGAAACCGAAGCCGAAAAGGTAATGGAAGCTATGTTAAACTGCAATTCAGATTGCATCAACGGATTTATAAAGACAAACTTTAAGAATCAGTTTGATGAGATTGATTGGATGATAGAAAATCTACCAACGCTTCCATATGTTGTCGGTAAGGTTATTGACTTTATATTCTCAAACGGAATCACAACGGGCGATGAGAATTTAGACAAGAATGTTCTTATGCCATTCCTTTACAAACACAATGTACAGGGTGTCACAAACTATTCCGTACTTCAAAATGCTATTATGCAGTCCTTACTGTACGGAAAATGTGGTATTCGTTGGCTAGACGAAGATAAAGGGATTGTTACAGAGAATTATCGTAATTATGTTTCCATCATGCGTGAAGATGATGAATATAAAGGATTTAGAGTTCCTATCTGTTATGCTATGTCGGCAGACGATAAAGAACCTATATCATTAGGAACAAAGGAAATCGACTTTGACGAAGCGTTATTCCTTAAAACAGGCAAATTAATGTCCAAAGACGGAACAATCATTGTAGAGATTCCTGATAATTTCTGCAATTTAAGAAACGGAACAGACAATGAGAACGGATTATCTTGTTTATTGAGTGATAAACAACGACTAAAGCTATTAGGTGCGGTTTACGAGCGTTTGAACTACGATATTCAGTATGATGGCCCAGGACGTTTGATTTTTTGGCTAAAAGATGGATTTGCCAAGGGAGATACGATTGATTTATCGGCTTCACAAGTTTTAGACGAATCATCAAGTTCTAAAGCAGACAGAGCCGACAAAGCAAGAATTGAGGCTAAACGTCTAGGTCAGGAAATAAGAAATTCAAAATCAGACAATGTAATCCTTGCAAGTTCTATTTTCGAAAAAATGGATCACTTGCCTCGTGTTACAAAAGGTACGGAGTTCTTAGAATACCTTCAAATGAAGGAAGGTTCTATTATTTGTCAGTGTTTCGGTCTTACTCCTGAATTGATTGGTTTAGGGGATGTATCAGGAAACGTATCTATGGAAAGAATCATAGATAATGCCATGACAAATACAATCGTACCAATGCGAGAAAGGTTCGCCTCTCAGATTTCTCCTATGTTAAGTGAGAAATTAGGTGTACCAAAGGTTTATTTTGATAAATACGAATTGAAAGAACAACAAGACAAGTCTGCAAAGACATATAAATTGGCCTTGTCAGTTACTCAAATCGTAGGTGCTATTGTCAACGGAGCAGAAGCGTTAGACAAGAGCACAAAGAATTACATGATGGAATCAGTTACTAGAATGATGGATTCTATCGAAAAAACTTTATAGTGAGAGGAGAAAATAAAATGGAAATGGATATTTTAAAAAGTATCTTATCTGAAAATGAGGTAACACCCCTAGGAAGTTTGAATGGGACTCCGTTATATTCATTTGAAGATGCACAGAGAATCAACAAAATTGGATTGGTAAAAGAGAAAATCCAAGGTAAAGAGGTTGAATTTGGTGAAAGACCTATGCGACCTGATGGATTAGGATATTTGGAAACAAAAGCCAATGCAATTGCAGTTCCAACTTCTTTCTTTGAGAACAGATACAGAAAAGTTGAAGTAAAAGAGACGATTGTTGATGAAAAAACGAAGAAAGAAAAAGAAGTTGTTAAAGATGTATATTACGAAGTCGTAACAGACTACAGAGCTTGTAAAGAACAGGCAAGTGGACGTGTATATACAACTACAATTCCTGTATATCAGATTGGAGCTAAGAAAGATTCAAAAGGAAATGCTGATTTATTCTTAATTGGTCAAAGAAATATTTCAGATACAGAATTTATCAACGAGTTCAAAGGTAAATTGAACAAAGAATCAATGGTCAAGATTTTTAAATTGATTGGTAATAATCCAACAGAACAAGTAGAAGATACATTAGAGTTTTAATTAGAAGTAAAAAGTAGAAAAACAAGGCAATATTTGGAAATAAACAAAAGGTATAAACAGTTTTCACTGTCTATATAGATTTTTGCATATTTCGAGGTATTGCCTTTTTATATGCAATATAACGAAAGGAGATACATAAATGTCAATTAAACGTAGTTTCACTGTAAAAATCACTTTTAAAGAAGGGTACGGAAACCCAATCACTTTAACAGGAAAAGATGCAACTGCTTTTAACACTGCTTGGCATAACAAATTGAATGACCAAGACGGAGCTATTGGATTTGAATGGCCAGTTATTACTACAACAGGTGAATCACCTAATCAAAAAACAGTAACAACTTATACTTCATTCTTATTCTGCAATGTAGCAAAAGTAGAACGCTCAGAACAAACAGAAACAAAGTATACAGACGATCAATGCCATGATGCTTAGAAGGAGAGACCATGCAGAACAACGTACAAACTATTAACGGTGTTACTTGGTTCGATTCCCTAGAAGAAAGAAACGCTTTCTTAAAGCAAAACGGTAGACATGAGTTCGCATTGGAAGAAGCAGCAAAGAACGCAAAACAGTATTTGAAACTTCTTGATGTTATCGAAGAAAAAACGCAAATTGACGTTTATTCAAAATTAGATAGCGGTACTTTGCTATACGGATATGTAGTTCTTGAACCTAAGAAGAAATACAAGATTCCCGAAGATAAAGTTTTGTTAGAAGCACTTAGAAACAAAACCATCCAAAAGAGATACGATTCCACAATGGAAGAAATCTTAAAAGGAGCAAAGATTCCATACGAAGTCAAAAAATGTAATTCATGTGGTGGAAGGATTCAGAAATTATTCTATAAGCCCGTAATCGTAGTAGAAACGGAGACTAAGAAATAATGCCACAAAAGAAAAGAGTTCCAACATATGTATCAAGCATTAAAGATAGCCTTGATCGTAGAAAAAAAGGAAAAGCATTTTACGACAATGCAATCACTTTATCGAGCGTAGATAAAGAAAACCATTATGTCAGTGTAAACCTATCCTCAGGGTACGTAGAAAACAAGCCTACACGTCTTATTGACGAGGGGGCAATAACATATGAGGGTGGAGATGATATTCGTCTATACATCAAAAAAGGGGCAGTACAAGCGTTCTACGATAGCTTGAGTTCTGATTATGTAGGATATATCAACTTAGCTCACATTGACATTGCATCACTCCCTTTAAACTTAGGTACATGGACTAAAGATGATTTAACAGTTGTCGATATTGGGGATGGAAGAAAAGGTCTTGATGTAAACGTCAAACTAAATAGGGAATTGCACATTGTGCAAGATTTATTGAAGCAAGAAATACCATTGAGTATTAGTGCAGAACTGAGAGGAACACTCGATTTGGAATCGTCATTCAAATTTAATGCACCATTCTACAACGAAATCGAGATTGCTGGTTTCTCAGTTGTTGCAAATCCAGCCAATGTAAACAGTACAGGCGAAAATTTAAACAGTAAAGGAGACTCAGAAATGAACCTATGGGAAAAGATTTTAAAGTTGAGTTCTGAAAATAAAGAAGAAAAGAAGAATGAAGCTTTAGAAAACAAAGAGGAAGAAAAAGAAGAAAAAGAACCTGAAAGTAAAGAAGAAGGTACTGAAAACGAAGAAGAAGCTAAAAAAGGCGAAGAAACTTTGGAAACTGTTGAAATGTCTAAGGACGACATGGAAAAAATCAACAAATTTATGGATGCTTTTGAAGCTTTAAGTGCAAAAGTTGAAGCATTAGAACAAGAAAATGCTGAATTAAAAGAAAAATTAAAAAATTCTAAGAAAGAAAAAACAGAATTTGAAAAGAAAGCAGAAAGCACATTAGACAGATTGTCTAGTTTGATCTCAGGACAAGCTAACGATAAAGAAAAGAAAGAAGAAAAATTAGCTTCAACTTCTAAAGTTAGCGGAGATATGTGGGGATAGGAGGTAAACCATGTTAGATTTATTATTTACAAATCCTGATAACACATTATTAGAAAAAATGGCAGTTACACCAGGAATGGTAGAACGTCTAAGTTCTAATATCGAGGATTTAACATCATTCTCAAGAGCTTATATTGATTATGAAAAAGCAAGACAGAATTTAGCAGCAAAAGCTTCTAAATCAAATGCAGGAAAAGTTGGTATCGGTACTGATTATTCAGACAACTCACCAGCCAATCCATTCCAAAACGTGTTCCCATTAGTTTCTTGGTTAATGAACACACCAGCTTCACGTAAGATGCAAGGTGCTATGAACCGAGGATCATGGAGTGTTACAAAAAAAGAAGATGGCAAATTCTATATTCAGTTGCCATTCACATACGGAACAACAGAACCTAAATCAACACAAGGTGAATGTTGCTGGGTTCCATTAGATTTAGCTAAATGCGGTAGCAATGCTCCATTGGCATTATTGTGTTTAAAGAGCTGCGAACCTATTATGGATAGCTTAGTAAATGAAACACGTAAAATCAAAGCGAATGACATGGTTTGCTACTTCCAACGTGAAGGAGAAACTATTAAAGAAGCTCAGAAACGTATGGATTTAATTTCAATGGCATACTTCACTGCTATTAACGTAATTTTAGGAACAATGGCTACAGGTACTGCTACATTAAAACCATTCCATGGATTGTTGGAAGTAATGGAAGATAAAGCAGTTATCAAAATCGTAGGTACAAACGTATTATCTGCATTTGATTCAGTTGCATTACGTTTAGCAGCATTAGGAGATGGCGATTACAAATTCGCTTGTCACCCATTAGTACTTGAAGGTATTAAATCTGTTATTGTTCCAGGTAAATTCAATGGTGAATATCCTGATGGATGGACTCGTAATAAAGAAACAGGCGAAGTTACATTTAAAGGACATGGATTTATCGCAGATAAATTAGTTCCATGTGACATTACAAAAGGTACAGGTGATGTATGGGTATTAGAAGGAAATACAGTAGGTTTGGTAATGGGAACTACTTTCCAACCATCTGAAAAATTCCAACGTCATACATTCGGTGCTACAGATACACCATCTGAAGGATGCGGTACTCAATGTGATTACTACTACAACTTTGGATGTGCATTTGGAACAGATGCAAACAGATTAATGGTTATCCAAGGTATTCCAATGTCAGCAGCTACATTAGGAGATACATTAAACGGATTAGACCTTGTATTAAAACCAACAACTATCGTACCAATCAACATTGGTGAATAATGTACGAAAAAATTATCGAACAATTAAAAAACTATTGTTCGTGCATAAAGGAAAGCGATTTAGAAGCAGATAAGCTTGAAAAGAATGTTGGGGAACTAATTGATTTAATTAGTACCATCACTTGTTGGAAAAACCATCCTTGTGAGACTTTCCTCTCATCTCAAAGAGAGGAAGTCTTTGATGTTGGTGAATTTAAGAAATGTGGATGCGATTCAGGAATTGTACGTATACCGCTATTCTATCCAATGATTGATCCAACAACGATTGAAGTATCTGTTATAACTAGAGAAAGAATTACATTTACTACTCACAAACTAGAAGTTGATAAAGATTTTTCTTATAACCCATACGACAGTATCGTGTACGTTGATTTATCTAATATTGACTACAAAGATGTGTGCAATTGTGGATGTGATGAATTATCTAAAATCGTTGTCAGTTATGTAGCTGGATATGAAACGATACCTGAATGTCTATTGCCTGTATTCTGCGACTTCCTACAATTCGTTATCGCAATGAATAGATGTGAATGTGGTTGTAGCACGTGTGAAGAAACAGATGGCAGTGATGTTCTTATTTCAGAAGAAAATTCTGATGCTCAGATTTCAATTAGTGTGTATGTTCGTGAACATATTACAAAAGCGTATTCAGAGCAATTAGGTATCTTGTCAGTATGTAATTCAAAAGACACATGGGTTGGTGCAGTAGTATGAGAATTAAATATATTGGAATGAAAAGTTCCACAAAGAAAAATGGATGCCCTGTATGCGGTGCGAAAGCCAAATCAAACACATCTTACGAGTATTCAAAACGTATGTGTTTGCCTAGTGGCCTAGTAAAAATATTCCTTATGAACAAAGTTGAGGAAGTATCGTATGAAGATGGTGTATTCCTAAAAGGCTTTAAATACGTCTATGGAGGAAAACTTTATTACCCCTTTATCGAGGTGTAGGAAATGCTAAAAGGCCTCTTAGAAGACGTTATAGAAGCGTGTGAAGAAGATTTTGAAGGATTGGCTAGTGAATTAGAAGAAATCATGCGAGAAGAAGCTCCAAGAGGGAGTAGATTCTATGCTCAAGAAATGACAAGTATGCCATGGAATGAATATAGGCCAGGTGCTTTAAAGGATTCAATCACGAAAGAAAAAGTATCTAATACCGAATATATAATCGGTGTGGATGCAGACAAACTAGAAAAAGATTCTAGAAACCCTTCTCACGTTGATTACTCACCAATGGTACAGAATGGAACTAAACGTGTTTATACGTTAGTACGTAAAAACGGAAGGCCATTCGTTTGGGTAGATGAAATGGGAAAGAAACACTTTGCACACAAAATTAAGATGCCACCTAGAAAGGCAAATGATTTTGTTGCTAGAGCGGTATCTAGATTTGATGCAAAAGTTAAATAAAGGAGATTAAAAATGGAAGAAAAAGTTGTAAAAGCTAAAAAGACTCCTGAACAGAAAGTAGATGTTCAAGCATTTGTTTCACGCAAATTAAACGCTTTAAATCAATTAGGCGGTGCTAAAGCAGAGCGTGCTATGGAGCGTGTACTAAAAGCTACAATGGGAGGGCAAAAATAATGTCTAACTGTAACATTAACAAAATCATTAGTGACAAATTAAGTGTCTCTAAATTAACTAAAACTCAAGAAATTGATATTACTATCATGAGTGATATTGATTCTTGTTTAAAAATCAATACTCGTAAATTTGAAAAGATTACAGGTACTGCTAGTGCTTATACATCACGTACTATTGCACCTGATTTAATCAACGTTTGCGAATCATTTGGATGTAAGAATACAGGTACATTGTTCATCACTTCTAAAGAAACGGATGCAGAAGGTGCAGGCGAAAATAAAGTACACACAAGTGGTGCAGTATTTAAAGCATTGAAAAATGCATTAGACTTTGCAGCAGGTGTTGTTTACTACTACGTAAATGTTCCTCAAGCAGGTACTTACACAATCACAACAAAGATTTCAGATGTTTTAGATCATGAAATGACTAACGCAGATGAATATACAAGCACTTTAAAAGCAGATAAAGAAGGATTCTACCCTGTACAGATTGACCTATCTACTGTTCCTACAAAGGAATCAGGTAAAGGATGGGAAGCAAGTACATCAGGTGTCCGTTTAAGCATTGAAGTAGCATTAACAGATAAATCATCAGATAGTATCTTGATTGGTCTTTCTTCAATCTCTTTCTTTGAAGAATTTGCAGACTTAGATTCTAACAACGATATTAAAGTAAGCTGCTTATCAGGATTTGATGGTGACGATACTGTAGACCCTGTAGATACAAGTTGCTTTGATGATTCTTATGATGATGATTCTGCTTCTATTGAGCGTTCATTTACAGGTACTCAATTAACATCTAACTACTTAACTATGAACCCATTCATTGGCAAGGGAGATAAGTCTCAAGGCTTTATGATGCGTACTCAGGAAGTAGTTATTGAAGCAGATAAAGAACATCCTGAATATGGTTCAATCCATATTGCAGACCACTTTGTTGAAGAATGTGGATTTATCTATGCAGCATTGAGTGACCAATGCAATATTACAGATTCTACATTGAACCGAATCAACACTCCATTGTTGGCTAACTTAGATGAGTCTCAATACCAAGTATTGAACAGTAAAATCAATCCAAGCTTAGATATTGAAGGTTCAAAGATTTACTTCAATAAAAACTTAGTTGGTAAAACATTAAAGATTTCTTATCCAATGACTGTTGATGTATTGCAACACTATGTAGCAAACAACGATAGCTTAAAGAATAAGAGAGCGAAAGTTACAATTACTCGTTATAGAAGTGATGGAACTGCGGAAGTATTTACTTACCACAATGCAAAAATTACTTCATTCCCAATGGGTATCCCTGATGACGGAGCGTTTGAATTTAGTTTAGCATTCAAGAAAGATACTCGTGGAAACTGGTATGAAGTTTATGTAGTAAACAAAGCTAACGCTAATTTATAGAAATTGAGAGGCAAATGAGATGGAAGAACAAAAGATTTTAGAACCAACACAGTTAAATGCCATGATTGAAAAGTTAAAAGTAGCTCGTGAGGATGATACTCCTCACGCAGTCTATGGCAATGGTGGTGAAATTGCAGTTGTTGGTGATGCAAATAAGACAGATGTTAAAACAATTGATATTGAAGTGAATTTCAGATTCACTGAAAAAGAAATCGAAGAACATAAAATTGATGTTCCTGAGAATGCTAAAAGAGTAGGGCAATACGTTATGTTCGATAAGAAGTTTGAAAATCTAACATTATCTCCTAGACAAGATATGAAGATGGTAGAAGCTTTAATCGAAGTAAAACCATTGCTATTGGATGCAGAACAAATCCTTGACCCATATAAAGAAAAATTCCAAGAAATCGAGGAATATTATGGTCACAAATTCATTGAAGGAAAAGATGGAATCGTTACAACAGATGCAGATGATGAAGAAGTGAACAAGACTATGGTTCAGATTTATGAAGCGTATATGAAAGAAGCAAATGAACAGATTTTCCATTTATACGCTCAATCCTCTACAAATTTAGTTGATGGACTTTATAAAGTTGTTGCAATTTTCTTAGGATTAGATGAATTTTATGAAGATCACATGATGCAATATTCAGTTTTAACTTGCATGATTAGCCTAATTATCAAATATCCTGAATTATTCAATGAGGTAGAAACAGTTTTTATCAAATAATTGATAAGGGGGATGATAAAAAGGATTCAGTAAAAAAAGCAAAGTCTTATGTTGCAGAACTAAATCTTTATTCAACCATGGCTCATTATGTCGGTAAAATTCTAAAAATACGCCCCAATGAGATATTAGACCATTGGGGTGTTTCTGAATTAGTTGTAGCCTTTGGGTACTACGCAAATCTACAAAGCGATAAAACATGGAATGAAATCAACGAGGCAAATAAAAATTCTAAAAAGAAAATACCTCAGATTGACAGATATGCTGTTCATTTCATTCAGAAAACAGATTTAGCGAAGGAGTCCGAAGATGTCAGTACGTGAAGTCGGTGCTAGGTTAGTCCTTGACATTAAGGATGCCGAAGCAAAGATAAAACAACTTGAAAAAGAATTAAAAGATATTGAAAAGGCAAAGCTCAAATTTGATGCTAACACCAATGAATTAGAAAGAATTAAGGCAAGATTAGAAGAAATCAAAAAAGAAAAGGAAGCTTTGGAAAGACAAAAACTTTCTTTAAAAGTTGATTTGGATAATCTAGCAAATTTAAAGAATCAATTATTGGATGTTAAAGATGATATTAGTGAGCTTAAAAAAGAGCTATTAGCCTTGAGCAATAAAAAACTTTCTATTGATATTGATTTAAAAGCAAATGCCAATGAAATTCATGATGTCATTAATGACATGACACTAGGTGAAAACGATAAAAACGACAAGCTTAAAGGATTATATAGTGCACGTGAAGCTCTCAAATATGATATGCGAGAGGTTGGCATTGAAATTGATGAAGTTCAAAAGAAAATTAACAATCTTAACAAAGAAAAAATCAAGATTGAAGCTAACATCAATGAATTAAATGATGCTCAAAAATTGGTTGATGAGATTGATAATTCAATCGCAGATTTAGATAAAGAAAAAATAAAATTAGAAGCTGATTCTTCTAAGTTAGAAGATACAAATAGAAAACTAGATGAAACCATTGAAAAAGAGAATGATGTAAGAAGCACAAAAGCAGATATTGAGTCACAAGTTATCGGTTATCAAGATAGCTTGGATAAACTTAACAGACTTCAACAAGCTGCTAAAGCTTTGAAAACTACTAGTAAGATTACATTTGATGTTGGAAATAAGATGTCAAATCTAGGCTCTAGTATGTTGAACATTGCCAAGAATTTCCAAAACAATCCAATAGGAGATATTGGACGATTCTTAGTACAAGGTGTTGGATATTCTAGTTTGTATAGATTGGTTTCAAGTGCACAAAACGCAATTGGTGATGCACTTTCAAATGGTGTTAAAAGATACGACACAATCAACGTTGCGAAAAGAACATTATCAACTGTAGTAGGTGATGTAGACGATTCTACAACGAAAATCCAAAAGATGATTGATAACCTAGATGAAAGCATTTTGGGCCTACCAACCACTTTAGATGATGCTATAAGCCATGTTACGAGATTTACTTCAATCAATCATGATTTAGACAGGTCTCAAAAGCTATTCTCGGCAATTAATGATTCAATTTTGACATTCGGTGGTGATTCTGAGGGAGTAAACAATGCGGTTACTCAGTATTCTCAAATCATGGGTTCTAAAATGGATGCTCGTACATTGAGGTCAATGGAAGATGCAGGTATGACACCAGCCTTAACTGCAATTGCAAAGAAATTTAATATGTCATTTGCAGAGTTTAGAGAAGCATTTACAGGGTCAAATCCAACTATTTCATTACAACAATTTGAGGATGCTTTGATTGAATTGGATGAAAAAGGCGGTGGTGGCCTAAATTCGTTGGCAACTATGGTTAAATCGTCTGTATCTACAATATCAAACGCTTTTGACTTAATCCCTAAGAGATTTAGTAAAGCCGAAGAAAAGTGGTTAGGTGCATTAGATGAGGTTTCAACAGAATTAACAGGAGCTACAATCTATGGAAATATCTATAAACTTTCTCAAAAAGTTGAAGGCTTAGGAGATATAGGAGCAAACTTCATTAGAAGTCATAAAAAAGAGATTGGCGAAGGTATAGACTTCATTAAAACAAAGTTCACTGAATTATGGAGCGTTTTAAAAACATTCAGTTTCAAAGATTTTGTTAGTGGATTTAAACAGGGATTAGATGATTTCAAAGGAGCAATAGATTTCTTCAAACCTCTTGTTGGTGATCTATATGATTTCGCAAAAGATAAAATCACTGAAATGGGAGACGGAAGCTTTTCTAAAGGGTTAGGACGTTTCGTATCAGACTACATCCAAATTGGTATTGGATTAAAATATGCTGGTAAGTTAATGAAACTTGGAAGCGGTGGAATTAGTCTTTTAGGAGATTTAGTAAACGTTGCTTCAAAATTCAAAGGAAAGAGTTTCAATATTCCTTTCCTAGGAAAGCTAGGAAGTAAATTCAGTTCTGTTAAAGATGTATTCAAGAGTTCAGATGAAATTACTACTGCGGTAGGTACTCCAAAAACTTTTGATGCAGTAGGATTTAAAAATAAATTATCTTCATTAGCTATCATAGCTGGTGGTGCTGGAACAATCATACTTTATTGCAAAGCGATAAAGGAAATTGAAAAGAATGTTCCAAATGACATTACTACATTGCCTATGAGATTAACAAATCTATTCTCTGTAATGGGATTGATGATGGGAGCTAACACGATTAATGCAGGAGTTTCAAAAGCATTAGAGATGAACAATGCCTTAACAGGATTGGCAATGATGATTGGTCAAGGTGGAGCTTTATGGCTATTTGCAAAGGCTATGCAAGAGCTAGATAAGACTATTCCTGATGGATTCGACACATTCAACGATAAGTTATTAGGATTATTTGAGTGCATTGGCTCTATGACACTTATTACAGGTATTCAAGGCGGTGCTGGTGTCCTAACGGGTGGAATCACTACATTGGCCCAAGTACTAGGAATGATAACAACAACAGGACTAGCTGGTACATTGATTGCTTGTGCTAAAGCTATGCAAGAAGTAGATAAGAATGTTCCTTCAAACACAGAAGGTCTTAAAAAGAAAATCCAAGGAATTATGGATGTCATAGATATGTTTGAAGGTGAAGGAACAATTTCTTCTTGGTGGAGTCAAGTTATTAAAAGTTCTGAGTCTTTATGGAAAGACATGGAGACTTGGAATATCACTAGGATTCTAAATAAACTTGTTACTATTGGAGAATCAATTTCAAAAGTGCAAGGAATGAGTATTGATAGTAGTTCTTTCGACTATCAATTTAAAGAAATTCAAGAGGTTGTTAAGAATATTAATGATTTTAAGTTTCCTACAGTCAGTACATCAAGTGCAACAAACATTGAAGATGCAAACAGTATCGTTAAGAACTATACAACAATGGCTTATAGCCTATCTGAATTATCTAGTATTAATGCTAATTCGATAAATGTTGATAATTGCGTAAGCAATTTAAAGAACGTTGCAACCGTTGTTCAAGAAATGAAGAAGATTGTATTCCCTGATGTGACAAAGAGTATTAAATCTAATTTAAACGCTACAAATGCTCAAGAGTTCCTAGATACATTGAAGATTTTGGAACAGATTGTTCCTGAATTTGGAAACTTGCAAGCAGTAATGACAAGCAATCCTTTACCAAAGGCAGAGGATATTAAAAAGACAATTGCTAGTATTTCTCAAGCAATTGGATATATTTCTGTAGCTGGTGTTGGAACAGGAAAAGACAAGAATATGTTGTCTTATAACTTGAGACAAATGCCTGATGCCGAGTTATTTACAAACGCATTAAATGCTATCACAACTTTAGGCGATATAATCCTTAAATTCGGCACTTTGAATGTTTATTCAGATGGTTTTGATTTTGAATCGTTACGAGCAAACATCAAGCAAATTGGAGATGTAATCAATGATTTAGCAACAAACAAAGGATTAACAAAAAACACCAAAAATATTGGCAATGTTGATACGACAGTTGCTAAATTAAAAACGATTTGCGATAACTTAAATTCTATCGTTGGATTAAACCTAGACTTTGTTAAGATTGGAGAAGTCATAACAGGTATTCAAACATTCTTAAATAACGTTAAAGGATTGAAAGTTGGAGAAGCTACTACAACTATTGTTTCAGAGGTAAACTCAATCGTTACTTCATTCCACAATATGGCCACAACTTTATCAAACATGAAATCAGAATTTAATACCTCTGGTACAGATATGGCAAATGGAATTATTGAAGGTTTCAAAAGCATTGATATTGAAGGCTCATTTGGAACTAAGATTGATAATGCTAAAGCTTCATTGAAGAAGAAAAGCTTCAAATCCGTAGGTAAGAAGTTTGGAAAAGATGTTGTAAGTGGATTCAGTGAAGGTATCTCAAATATGTCCAGTTCAATCTCTAATCAGATTACTATGATGTATGGATATTCAACACGATTCACAGATTTAGGACAATACTTAGGAAGTGCATTTAAAAATGCGTTCAACAATCAGTCAGGAAACATTAATACAGGTGGTACAACAAATCCTAAAGTAAACATGGGAAATGAATCTAAAGGAAACAATATTAAGTTTGCTCAAGGTGGCCCAGTTTACTTGAAAAGAGGCGGACAACCTATTGTTATGAAACCTAGTGGAACAGATACAGTGCCTGCTATGTTAACTCCTGGTGAGTATGTAATGAAACGTAGTGCAGTTAAGAAAGCAGGTCAAAGCTTCATGGATAAAGTAAATAACATGGATTTGAAAGGTGCGTTCAAAGAATTGTCTACTAGATATGGTTCTCAAGTTGGAAGTGTTGTTAATAAGAATGTGACTATCAACAATAATGATAATCGTGTTACGAATAACAGTATCGCTTTCAACGAAGGAAACGAAAGAAGGCAGGCTATCAAAGTAGGTAGATGCTTGAGAGGTTTGGCATAATGACTTGTTATAACTTAAACCCATTAAAAACATACGTTCAGTTCAATGATCTTGTAATAGACAGTGCGGAGGAGATTTCCTCTGCCTCTCTAAAGCAAGATACAAAGACTGCAACGCAAGAATATAGTTACGGGCATGGTAGTTATGTTGCTTTCCAAAAGAATCAACAGTTTCTTACGGAAGGTGATTTGTCCTTAACATTGAATTTTAATTATGAACATTTTCATGATGAAGATAGAAGATTCCTACGTGACTATTTCAATTTGAATTTGCTTAAACCTGGAAGGTTATGGGCAATTCAAGACAACAAATTGATTTGGGCATGGGCCTATGTCACAGGATTTAGTGAAGATTACAAAAAATACCAAGGTTATCTATCAATGGATATTGATTTTAAACTTTGGGAAGGTGTATGGCATATTGCAGACACAAAGAAAACATTCTTAGTTCCTTACTCTGTATGTAATATCCTCGATTGTGAGGATTTTAGAGATGCTCAAGAGTGCTTATCGTGTTGTGTTACTTGCCCTCATGATATGGAAACTTGCAATTCGTGTTTATGCGATTGTGGAGACATTACAGAGGAAACATCCTTATGTGTAATGGGAACTAAAGCATTGGAAGATTTTATGAATTGTGGCAATTCATACAAGATTGTCTATGATTGCATCAAAGGTGAACAGATTTTCGGTGATGATTTGATTAAGAACAAAATCTGCAAAAAAGATTATTGTGTTGAGTCAATTGCTGGAAGATTCTACAGTGGAACAGTATTAGATACAGATAAGGTAAAGTTGATTCTAGATGGTAAATTCCAAAACCCTGAAATTGAAATCAACGGAAACAAAATGATGATTTTAGGTGAATATGATGGAATTTTAACACTTGATTCAAGTTGGAACTTATACTTTACTGCGGATGGATGTTGTGCATCAGAGGAAGTAGATTTAGATAATCTAGTGATCGAAGATGAATTTGGATTCACAGTACATCATGGAATGAATAGATTAGTTGTCACAGGCTCATGTTGTAAGATGGCTTGTGTATATATAGATGTTGATGAACTTACAAATTAAGGAGGCTTGCAGTGGCAAATGTAAAAAGTTATTGCACCGCTTGTGGAAAATTAAAAGATAGCAGTGCAGAGTTTATCCAAAATGGTGTTACAGATTCAATCTGTACGTCTTTAGGAAACGATACAGGCTTAAATCCTGAAAATGGCAATAATACGTGTACAGACATGGAAAATGCCAACGATTGCCTTACAAAAGGCTTGTATGACATCATAGATGGATTTGATTTGTGTGATTGGAAATTATTCATGAGTCAATATGCTAACAATGATTACAACATGAAAGCAGCTATGATTTGTTGGATGTGTGGATTGCAAGACCAGTTGTATAATCTTCAACTTCAAAATTTGGCAATCGAAACACAATATACTATTCAACAGTCTACACCTGGATTGAGTGTTGCAATTGACAGACAAGGTAATTTCAGATTCAATTATTCAGATTGGATTCATACAAGTGGATATACGAAAGTAGCGGACGGAGTTATTACGGGAAAAGTTGATTTCTGTATGAAACCCAACAAAGATAAGAGTGCTACATACAAATTCAACAGTGTTACATTGAAACACTACTCTTATAAAATGACGGGAGTTTCAGCAGGTTCAGCTCCTACTATTTCGATTCGTGTTCCTAATAGGAGTGGTTCGTTGGTATATCAGAAAATCACAAATGCTTCATTTGAAGAAGATATTAACAAAACAGTTGAATTAAGCATGAGTGGAACAGTAAAAGCTGGAGAAACAACAAATTGGTTGCAATTCCTTTCTATTTATGTTGATTGGGTAGAAGATGATGAAATATCTCTACACACTCGTTTTGTAAATGATAACAAGGTGAATTTTGTTATCTGTAGAGATTAGGAGGTACACATAAATGAATAAAGATGTTTGTTCTGCTTGCGATTCTTTAAAAGCTACAAGCAGTAATTTCATTCAAAAAGGTGTAACAGATACTATTTGTGCAAATCTTAAAGCAAACCAAGGTTTTGAAAATAAGGGCCACAATAACTGTACAGATATGCATGATATGAACGATTGTCTATTAGGTGGATTGCTTGAAAAGATAGATACAATTGATGTTTGCGATACAAAAGAAGCTATCAAAGATTTGGAAAAGAATTTAATCAGTATCATAGATGTAATGATTTGTTCAGATTGCGGACAATGGGAAGAAATCGAGAAACTATGGGCAGAAATCCAAAAGATTTGGAATGCTATCAGAGATTTACAAGGCAAGGTTGGAAAGCTTGAAGGCAGTGTTGGAAATATGTACAGTGCAGTTGAAAAGATTCTTACGAATCTTAAAAACAGTGGTGCATGGAAACAAACTGGAGATACTGTATTTGAAGGAAAGTTCAATGACGGAAGAAGCATTGCAACAGGTAATATCAATATCTTCGGTGGTACTCCTGATGGAAACTCATACATCCGTACTAATAACGGAAGTTCTGAGAATGATTTGGCTGGTGGTGTTTAATGGCATGGCAAAACTTTCATGGAGCTTACGATAACACAGGGCCATACGCAAACGTAGTATTAGGTGGAAATCCAGGCGATACCGCAGACTTTGGATTCCCACTTGCTATTGCCCATTCTAAAGGATATGGAAAAGGTATAAACTTTTCAGATGATGGAAACTATGGTGTTACGTTCACATTAGATTTAGTTGGATATGGTGTAACGGATGCTGGTCAATATACAGAAAATGGAAAGTATGTACAGTATGGCGGAAGATACAACTATATTTTGATCATTAGTGTTTCTAACAACAACAAAGCATCATGGAGAGAGATTTACAATCAAGTAATATTCTCTCATGCAGATACATGGCCATTAGCTTATTCATCAGGTTGGGAAACAGTAGCACAAAATAGTCAATGGAGTGGTAAGCTACAACTTCCAACAGATACAACACACGTTAAAGTTGAATTAAGAGGTGAAGATGCTACATTCCCTTACGAGAATATATATTCAATTCAACAGGTTATCCCTGATTTCAGACCATGGGCAGTAAGAAAAGGCGGTATATTCTATTCTTTGGATAGAGCTACAGGATGGTTTAAAAAGAGAGTTAAAGACTCTTGGGTAACTATTGGCAAGTACAGTGCCGATAAAGCAAATAAAGAAAACCAAGGATCAAGTAGAATTAGAAAAAATGGTAAATGGGTAGGACAAGGCAAAATTGGTAGTTAGGAGTAAATATGATTCCTTACTTTGAAATATTAGAATTTGGAAAAGTTAAGAAAAGATTCAGAGAAGCTTTAAGCACAATCAGTTTTTCAAATGAGTTGATGACAGTACCTGAAATGCAAATCACAATTCCTAACGAATACTACGATTTAATCTCAGGAAGAAAAGAAATGCGAGTAATCATGGATTGTGGAGTTTTCTATGGAATGATTACCGACTACAAACCCTCTGTAAGTGGTTTAAACATATCTCTAACGCACGTAATTAACGAATGGACATATAGACAAGTCCCAACGAATTATGCGGTTAAAAACGCTCTTATAAAGAACGTATACGAAAGCGAAGATATGTATTATTCAACTCAGTGGAAGATGAATTTTGAAACAGAGATTGATAATGAAAAGATTGACTACGTTTATTCTCGGCAATCTAAATTAGATGCACTTACTAAAACTTGCGAATTGACACCATCTGTTTATTGGAGAGTTCCATTTACAAATGATAAGCAAGTTGAAGTTGGATATTTTGGAAAGAAACAACCTGTTATGCTTTCCAATAAGCCAACATTAGGAAGAAACTATAGAATCATTGGTGAGCCAACAATGGAAACCGATTTTTCAGATGTTATTAATCTAGCTACTGTTTATGCCAATAAATCTGATAGTGGTATGTCATCTTTATCATTGAGAGAAGTATACAACGATAAAAGCTTGCAGAACCCTAAATTCCCTGTAGTTATTTTGAGATCAAACATAAATAACGAGCGTGATTATGAATATGTAGACTTTCCTAAATTAGCTCCTAACAATCAATTGGAGTACTCGATTATTGATACAGAGTCGGTTGGATATGAAAGCGGTGTATTCATTGAAGGAACATTTGCCTTTGATGATTTATCACCATTTAGCCTGGAGGATATGACAAAAGACTCTAAGGATTATAAATGGGTCATTCCTAAAGAGCAGAGATATTTAACTGATACAGAGGAAATAAACAATGCTAAAGCTTTATGGCACTCTTTAAAAGACATTTGGAGTAAATCTGCTATTGCAGCTTTATGTGGTTCGTGTCACGTGGAATCAACATTAAATCCTAACTTGTATCAAATGGGTGATGTTCCTGATTCTCAAAAAGGGTTTGGATTAGTTCAGTGGACTCCATACACACGAATTACCAATTGGCTTGGTTCTCATGGATATTCAAGCTACACAATGTATGGAAAAGGGGAAGTAGCTAAGTTGGTTGAAGAATGGTCAACAAATTCTACAAATGGCCCTTGGATTCCAACTTCTTCTTATAACATCACGTTCCAACAATGGTCACACATGGAAGCCGATATGAATTACATGGTAATGGCTTTTATGGCGGATTATGAACGTGGTGATACATCTATTGATTTACAGTATCAAAAGCGTATTGAATTTGCTCAACGTATTTATGGATTGATTCCTGAGTGGGAACAAGATGATAACGGAACTACAACCGATAAAGATAAAACACAATCTCGTCCTTGGAACGCTCAGAATTTTATCAATACATGGAATGGTCAATCTATTGACATGGATGGTGTGCCAATTGAACAACCATATCAATGTGTAGATGCGTGGAAGAAAGCATTGCAAACATTAAATTATCCCGACCCTACAAGAGCTATAGGCGGTGATGGATACGCAGATTACATTTGGTATAACAGAGATGAATTAGGTTATTCTCAGTACTTTGATTATGTTAGCACACCTCAATTTGGAGATTGGTGCATATTCGGTAGAGGTGGTGACACACCTGCATCACACGTTGCAATGTACGTTTCAGATGCTGGAAATGGAAGAGCAAATTTCTTTGGCCAAAACCAACCTTATCCCTATTGCAATACAACAACAATCAGTACATCAAATATCATTGGAATTTTCAGAGTAAAGAGTGTTTATGTACAACAAAGCATTGACCCTGAGTCTACAAATGGAACAACTATCATTACTGATAACGATAGAATATATGCGGCCAAGGTTGTATATGATTGTGCCTGTAGAAAACTAATCAATGCAAGAAGAAAGTTTGCTATCAACGTTTCTTGTGAAGCATTACCTAAAGAAGTAAACGTAGGTGATAGAATCAGATTTATTTATGATCTCAATTTATTGCAATTGGGAAGTTGTAATAGATACATGAAACGTATTCTAAAACAAGACGATTGGTTCTATATCACAAGCCTACAAAGAGAAATAGATAAAACAGGAATTGAAATAGATACATTGACACTAGAGAAATTCCTTAGAACGGATAGAGACGGAAAGAGTGAGTAGTTATGGATATTAGTAAGGCGATAAATATATTAGCTGATAGTGTCTATGATTTGAAAGAAAAAGGAAGATACAATTCCATTCAACGTAGAAACCACACAGTTGACTTTTATGGGTATGAGTTCCCTAGATGGGGATGTTCAAGTTCTAAACCAGCGGTAATAGGAATGTCAATTTCTCAGGATTTGATTTATTATGAACGTTTTGAGTTTAAACTAGTAATAGATAATTCTACTGCTACAAACTTTAATATCGAGATTGAAGGAATCGACATGACACCATATTTCAAGCAGCAATTCAACGGAGCGTGGATTACAGGGAATGGACTATGGCCTGGGCAATACTCTAATTTTGATGTTCTTAAAGCTTGTGGGTATCTTTCAGAAAGCGATAGAAATAGAATACTAGACCCAGGATATAAGACAATCAAAGTAACAGGAAACGGTAATTTTGATTGTACGTTAGTAAATTATCTTAAATATAGTCATGTCAACAGATAAGAGGTATCTATGAACAGATATGAACAAAGGATTGAAAACCTATCAAATCATGTAAAACAAAATCCTAGAGATTGGCAGTCTGCCATATCGCTATTGAAATTGAACAGTAAACAAATTGACTTTAAAAGAAAACAAAAACAACAGTCTGCTAGATTGTCTATCAAAGCATACAAAAAGGAGGTTGTATAGATGGAAAACAAATATAGCACTTCGGGAATTGGAGAAGATATTATCCGTAGTTTTACACAAATTGCAAGTGCAGAACTACACGCTAAAACCTTATTAGAAAAACGTATTTCTGAGGTTGAAAATGGATTAATTAGTGAAGAAGAAATTCCTGATAATTTAGAAAAGATTGAAGCACTAAAGGATGAAATTGATGATTATGCCAACATCAGACGGTCTCAAATGCTTTATCTATACAATTCTTTTGGTAGTAAAGGGGATAGAGAACAGTGGTGTTTAGTTAAACATTTAAGTATGGCTATGTACACTGCATTTGAAGCATATCAAGCTTCTGATAGAGACCCCGAATTATTGAATATTGCTTTGGAGATTAACAAGAAGTTTATTGAAGCTTGTACAAAATTCTTAGGTGTAGAAATTACTTCTTGTGCATCTTGTTTTGCAGACATTATGAAAGCTGGAGGAAAATAATATGCAACCTGTAGTATGTAATAAAGATATGGCGGTATCGTTTCCTTTAAAAGATGGTGATTGCGAATTTTGGCTAGAAATCGTTGATTCTGTAGATGATATTACTAATCCAAGTAGAGACCATGCGTATGTTGATTCAAAAGGATTATTCTATATCTACAATGGAAAAGAAATTCAAGTAATCAATGACCATGCCAATTTGAAAATCAAATGGGGAAATATGATTGGTGATATTTCTAATCAATTGGATTTAATGGAAATTCTAAATCAATTCGTAAAGACAATTTCTGTAAACGGAACAAACATTGCCAAAGACAACGACAAAAACATTGCTATTCAAGTGCCTATCACAACTATTAAATTAGATGGAAACACGATTAGTCCTGTTGATTATATTGTCAATCTAGATTTAGCTAGTGTTTATGCAAAGAAAACTGAAATTCCTAAAAATGTATCTGAGCTTGAAAATGATGCTGGATATATTAAACAAGAAGTTGTAGATCAATTAGTTCCTATCAAAACAATCAAAGTTAATGACGTAACGATACCTCCTGATGAAAACCATGCAGTAAATATTGAATCAATTCGTTATAAAGTTGGAACTGCCGATCCAAACACAACAAATTGCCCTAACGGATATTTCTACTTTCAAATAGGAGACTAATCCATGGCTTATGTAGGTAGAGGATGGGAATTACTTGGAAGTCATCAAATTTGGTCATACAGTGGCAAATGTAATATGTATTTCCAAGTTTACGCATGGAGCGGACAAGATCCTATAAATAATAGGTCTACAGTATATACAAGAACTAGGATTTTAGTTGAAAATACAAACCCAAACTATTCAGGCTATTATGTTGAACAAGATTGGTCTGCTGGAGTTACAGGAGCACCAGATTATAGTGCTCATGCAACATTTTCAGATGGTGGAGCTAGTACAAGCAAGGAATATATTCTGCAAGATGGTTCGTTTACTGTTAACCATGATTTTGAGGGTAATGCATCAAGCAAAATACATTATTGGTTTAATGGAACATATACAGGAGCTATAGGAAGCCCTACAAACACAAATGTAGTAGACATATCACTTCCTAACATTGATAGAACCGCACATAAGGCAACGATAAGCAATGTTGGAAGTACATACAATACAATGTACTGCACAATTTCGGTTCCGTTTGATTCCGTAGAGAATCAATGGAGTAGAGATGGCAGTAATTGGACAACGTGGAATAAATCAATAAATGCCGATATTCCTTTTGTAGATACACGGACAGGATTAAATCCTAATACGACTTACACTTTCTATTATCGTTTCAAAAGAAAATATAACGGAGTTTGGAGTGAAACAGTTAGTTTTACTGCGACCACTAAATATCCTAATGCTCCTTCAAAAGGAAGTGTTTCTTTAAGCTCGGTAACGTCCAATTCTGCAAAAGTTAGTTGGAGCGGATTCTCATTAGGAGACATGGCAACTGATTATTCTTATCAAACATCTTATGATGAAAAAAATTGGACAAACCAAGGTAAAGCAACAAGCTTAACTCTTAGTAATTTGAAAGCTAATACAAACTATAAATTCTATGTAAGAATGGTCGATAACTATGGTCAACCTTCGTTAGCAGCTAGTACATCATTTACAACATTGACCCCTGAAAAACCAAATGTAGGTGGTATTGAATGTACACGGTTAACACCATTCGGCGGTATGTTTTCTTGGCATGGATTCTCTGTAAATGAAGGAGCTACAATAGATCACTACGAATATTCTCTAGACGATTCAAATTGGATTAATGTAGGAACTGATACGCAAATTAATTTAGACAATTTAAGTCCTGAAACAAGTTATACATTATACGTTCGTATCGTTGATAACTTCGGCTCTAAATCAGATAGTGCTATATTCAGTTTTAAAACATTAGTTGACCAATTGAAGATTGCATACAATACAAATTTGTATCAAACAGAAATTCTAACTAAAGACGGAGTAGACATCTTAGCTAAGAATGGAGATAATTTGATTGTTGATACAATTGGAAAAGAACGATTAAGGACTGCCAAGGTTTTCTACAACGACAATGGAGTAATAAAGAAAGTAAGAGCAGCTTACTACAACAAAAAAGGTAATATTCAACACTATAAAAACTATGGAAATTAAATAGGAGGTAAATATAATGGGAGTTAGAATACAAGAATTGCCTGAAACAACAGGCATTAAAAAGGAAGATGTATTGATCGTTGAAGATGGACAAGGGACTAAAAAAGGCACTGTTCAACAGTTAGATGAAACACTAGGAGTTAGTCAACTAAAGGAAGAATTGGGATATAAAATTCTAGAAACAATGAAAGAGATTGAGATGGAGAAATAATATGCTTGTAACAGTAGATATTGGAAATACAAATATTACGATTGGCATTTTTGATAAAGAAGATTTAATTGGTACATATCGATTAACGACAAAAGTAAGAAGAACGAGTGATGAATATGGTTTTATGTTAAAAAACTTTTTGGATCGTTCTAATGTGCATGAAAAACAAATTGATTCCGTTATTGTTTCAAGCGTTGTTCCTAAAGTGATGCATTCCTTCACAAATGGAATCAAAAAATTTGTTGGTATCGAACCACTTATTGTTGGTCCTGGTATTAAGAGTGGTATCAGTGTTCAATTAGAAAACCCTAGAAATGTTGGTGCAGACCGTATTGCCGATTGTGCTGGCGCATTCAGTGAATATGGAGGACCTATTCTAGTGGCCGATTTTGGAACAGCTACAACTTATGATTATGTAGATGAAAATGGTTGTTTTAAAGCTGGTGCCATTGGTGTTGGTATTGAAACAGGAGCAAATGCATTATGGGGACAAACGGCACAGCTTCCTGAAATTGAGATCAAACGTCCAAAAACTATCTTGGCAAGAAATACACAAACAGAAATGCAGGCTGGTGTATTTTATCAATTCTTGGGCGGAGTTGAATATACAATTGCTCAATTCAAAAAAGAAGTTGGTAAAGACATGAAAGTCATTGCGACTGGTGGTTTAGGAAAAATTGTTTGTAACTACACAAAATCCATTGATGTATATGATCCAAGCCTAATTTTCAAAGGATTAAAAGTTATATATGAAAAGAACAAAGACTAATAAGCTCCAATGTCATTAAGTTAAGACAATTCTTAAATTTATGAGTCTTACCTATAAATAGGTAGGGCTCTTTTTTTTGTGCAAGAAGTGTAAAAAACACTTGACAAGTCAAAAAGCGGAATTTTAAACATAATCCGAAGGAATTATAGAGGAGGATTTTTACCTATGATTCCAGATAAGATTTTAAATGTTTTTAATCGTTCTATTAAAATGGTTTGCAGCAACATCGCTTGTTACTGCAATGACCCTGTTAGTGATTTTACTCGTAAGAGAAAACTGCCTGCTGAAACTCTGATACACTTTATTGTTCAGATGCAGTCTAAAAGTCTAAACTCCGAGTTGTGTGAATATTTTACAGACTTGGATTCTTTGCCTACTGCTTCGGCTCTTTGCCAGCAAAGAGACAAGCTTGATATCAGTGCTTTCCAAAGAATTATGCATCTGTTTGTGAATGCATTTGATGACTACAAGACTTGGAAAGGATACCATGTTCTAGCTTGCGATGGTTCGGATGTAAATATTGCCTATGATGAAAAGGATGAAGATACTAAAAGACAGAACGGCAATAATAAACCATTCAGTCAGCTTCATATCAACGGATTATATGACTGTATTAATCATGTTTTCTGGGATACAAGTATTGATACAGCTACTAAGACTAGAGAATGTGCTGCTTTAATGAAAATGATTATGAGACATGATTATCCTGTAAACTCGATTATTACGGCTGATAGAGGTTATGAAAAATACAATCTAATGGCATGTTGCATAGAAAATAATCAGAAATTTGTATTTCGTATTAAAGATATAAATGTATTTGGTTCAATTCTTTCAAATCTGAATTTACCACATGAAGAATTTGATTTAGATGTTACTAAAATACTGACTCGTAAACAAACAAATGAAACGAAGAATAATAAAGATAAATTTACCATTATGAAAAAAGAATCGGATTTTGATTATTTTGATGATGATGGGTTTTATGAATTGAATCTAAGAGTAGTTCGTTTTAAGATTACAAAGGAAACCTATGAATGTCTGGTAACAAATTTAACGAGAGATGAATTCGATTTAAATGAACTAAAGAAGATGTATCACATGAGATGGAATATAGAAACTGCGTTTAAAATGTTGAAATACATCATCGGAATGATGTCATTTCATTCAAAAAAACGTAATTTCATACAACAGGAAATCTATGCAGCAATTCTATTACATTGTTTAACAAATATCATTACTGAGAGAATCGAAGTAGAACAATCTGACAAAAGGAAACATCATTACAAAGTGAATTTATCTACTGCCGTAACAAATATGAGGCTTTGGTTAAGAAAAATAATCTGTACAAAAGAAATGATAAAAAGAATAAAAAAATATCTGGCTCCGGTAAGACCAGATAGAAAATATCAGCGCAATATGAAACCTAAATCGGCTATACCATTTAATATAAAAGCATCATAGCGCTACACTGATTATATTTCATATATGAGTCACAGGCAAATTTTTTTGAAGTGCAAAAATTTGCCTTTTCGTCATGCCTTAAACACCACATTTTTAACTGTAACGTAAGTAAAGACCTGGATATAGAATTGTATCCAGGCTTAACTTAATAAGAATTTATCACTGCCACTATCCCGTTAGCTTAACTTAATGACATTGCTGACTACCCACTCTCTTTTTTTGCAAAAAGACACATTTAATAAATTAGGATATAAAGCTAAAATCAACACTCATACAACGTC
>ERZ779852.396-NODE-396-length-48257-cov-5.095266_pt1 | contig 48257 bp, 38 predicted proteins | sample MGYA00511559_ERZ779852 | MGnify/ENA primary metagenome ERZ779852 (study PRJEB29588, sample SAMEA2157977) | human gut metagenome | biome: human gut; feature: human-associated habitat; material: faeces | place: Denmark | collected 2008/2010 ...
TATTAATTGATATATTACTCTGCTCTTCTTCAATATATACAGGCATATAAAGGTTGTGTTTTATCGATGAAATAATCTACTAATCGTAAAAGTTGCACGGCTTTGAATGTAGAAAGACTAAAGACTGTCTGCTTATTTTTGAAAATGTTTTTCTATTACGGTTTAATCTTTCGGATAATAATGTATCTTTGCAGATAAGCATATATGTTGTAAGATTATTGTCCAGAAATATTGTTGAGTAATAGCATACAATGATGGGATGATGTTATGACAATAGGTAAGCATGCTTATATTTTATCATTTCACCGTTTTTTTCTGATAATATGATAAACGATTTTCTTAAGATAGTAGCCGAAAATTTACGTAGTAGATTCAATAATGATTTGAGTAAAGTCATTGTTGTTTTCCCGAATAAACGTGCGAACTTGTTTTTTAATGAGTATTTAATTGCTTCTGACGAAGACGTAATATGGGCTCCGCGTTATTTTTCAATTAGCGATTTTTTCGGCATGTTGAGCAAACGTAGTTTGGTAGATCCTATCGATGCCGTTTGCAGGTTATATAGCCATTATATTGCACATACAGGCAGTAATGAAAGTTTGGACTTCTTTTACGGTTGGGGCGAACAATTATTGGCAGATTTTGACGATGCTGATAAAAATATGGCACCAATCGACAAATTGTTTCGCGATGTTAAAGACTATGTTGACTTAGAGAGTCCAGATTTTTTATCGTCTGATCAACTTACGATGTTGAAGCGCTTTTCGGAAAGTTTCCGGAGTGATAAATTAACTACTGTTCAGGCTAATTTTAAAAATCTTTGGAGTAAAGCCTATGATATATATCAAGATTTGAATAATGATTTGAAGTCAGATAATTTAGCTTATGAAGGAGCTTTATATCGTGAAGTTGTTGAGAACTTAGAGCAGGGTTCAGATGAATGGTTAAATGATTTTGAGTGTGTAGCTTTTGTTGGATTTAATGCTATTGATAAGGTAGAAGAAAAATTATTCACCTTTTTGATGCAGAAGAAAAAGGCTCTGTTCTATTGGGATTATGATACATGGTATATTGATAATAAAAGCTCTGAAGCTGGATTATTCTTACGGGAAAATCTATTGAAATTTCCCAATGCAATCAATAAAGATGCTGAAGAGTTTAATAATTTGATGCTCAATAGAGAAAATCGTAGTATAGAGTTTGTAAGTTCTGCAACAGATGTTGCGCAAGCGCATTGTGTTGCTGAATGGTTAGAAAAGAAGGCTGTAGATTCTAATGGTCATGTTGGCGACAGAATCAATTATAATCCCCAGCATGCTCATCGTACAGCTATAGTTCTATGTAATGAGAATCTGCTTTTGCCGACATTACAAGCCTTACCTGATTGTGTAGAATCGGTAAATGTGACAAAGGGATATCCTTTTGCCCATACACATATATATGCATCAGTAGTCAAGCAGTTACAGGAGTTATACAATGAAGTGTCGGCATCCGGTAATGAACATAAGGAAAGTACTGGCAAGTATAATCTTGAGGTTTTAAATAGATTGCAGGAGTATGTAAAAGTTCAGGCACATAATTTGCAGGATGATTCTGTAGAGAATGGGCTAGATTCCGTATTGTATTCAGAATCTTATTTCTTGGCTTATACCATAGTAAACAGGTTTGTATCGCTTATAGAGAGTGGCAGACTTATTGTTAGTTTTGCAACATTAGAGCGATTGATGAAGCAGGTGATGCGTACCCAATCCATTCCATTTCATGGTGAACCCATTAAAGGATTGCAAGTAATGGGAGTTCTTGAAACCCGTTGTCTGGATTTTGATAATGTATTGATGCTTTCAGTAAATGAAGGTATATTACCGCAGAGGTCTGCTGATAGTTCATTTATACCTTACTTAATTCGCAAAATTTATGGATTAACTACTGCAGATAGACGAGTGGCTGTATATGCTTATTACTTTTACCGACTTATTCAACGCGTAAAGCATTTAAGACTTGTCTATAATAATTCAACAGATGGTTTAAGCAAGGGCGAAATGTCTAGGTTTATGCGTGCATTACAAATAGAAGCTAGTAAAAATCTGCACATTAATTATGCAACCTTACAAAGTGTACCACTTCAGAAGCCAAGTACGTTTGTATTAAATGAAAAGCAGCAGACTAAAGATACTCCTTTATTTTCAGAATTATCTCCTTCGGCACTTAAAACATATATGAAGTGTCCTAGGCAATTTTACTATCATTACATTAAAAAGTTGCGCACTCCTCAGATTATGGATCCAATTATCAATGCAAATGATTTTGGAACTATATTTCATAATGTTGCTGAGAATATTTATGGCAAGAAAGTTCTGGGTCAAGGGAGAGATTATATTACTTATGATTGTTTGAAGAAATTCACACAAGGTGATAATTTTTCCCTTACATTGGATTCTCAGATTATTCAAGCTTTTAAATCTCATCCGGAAATAGCATCTTCTACAATCATTAAACAGGCTATCAAAAAGTATCTTACGAAATTGCTGATGCACGATAAACAGTATTTAGAAAAATCTAACGCTGTTGTGGAAAAGTTTAAGGTTATTGGAGCTGAGATACAAGTCAGTCTTCTTTTGGATATTCCATTTCGTGATTCCAGTGTGTCATTTAAAATATATGGAAATATTGATAGAGTGGATGAAGTAATTGATTCTTCCGGTAATGTGCGTTATCGGATTATTGATTATAAAACAGGTAAAAAGAAAGAAAAGTCTAATTATAGTCTCGATAGCTTTTTTACTCAATCATCTGACTATCCGGATAATGCACTTCAAATTTTTGCGTACTCATTGATATGGTGTACACCAGGTATGCAAACCAATCCAACTATACCTCAAATTAGTTTTGGAGTTCCTGTGCAACCGATGTTATATTACATACCAAGTTTGTCTGCACCTAATTTTACTCCAAATATCGTAGTGGAAAAAAATGAAGTATACGATTTTAATATGATAGCAGATGATTTTAAAAAGAAACTCATTGAATTGATTTCTGAAATAATTGATCCTAATAATGATTTTGCACAAACTAGTATTAGTGATAATTGCAAATATTGTGACTATAAGCAGTTATGTGGAAAGGATTGAAATAATTAGTATCATAATTTATATAAGCAACATCTACTTAGTAAAACATTTATTATGCGATTCAATATAAAGAAAGAAGAGAACTTTACAAAAATATGTCCACAGTTTATAGGTGGAGCTATTTATGCAGAAGTTGTTAATAGTGAAAACTCTGAAGATTTGTGGAAAGAAATAGACGCATTCTCTTTGAAGTTAGGAAGTCAATTCACTATTGATTCTATCAAGTTGCGTTCAGGCATTGAAGCAACTCGTTCATGTTATAAAGCATTGGGTAAAGATCCTAGTAGGTATAGACCAGCTTGCGAACAGTTGGCTCGTCGTATTTTGCAGAAAAAATCACTTTATCATGTAGATACCCTTGTTGATTTGGTAAATTTTGCCTCTCTATATAGTGGCTATTCAACTGCAGCACTTGATACAGATAAAATTCATGGTTCGTCTATCAAACTTGGGGTCGGTGTTTTTGCGGAACCCTATGAAGCCATAGGTCGTGGTAAGCTTAATATCGAGAATTTACCCGTGTATCGTGATGATTTAGGGGCTTTTGCTACTCCAACAAGTGATTCTACACGTACGATGTTGAACTTAAAAACAAGGCAACTGCTGATTTTAATCAATGCTTATGATGGTGATGTTGAAAATTTAGATGCTACCATTGACTTTACGATTGACTTATTAAAGCGTTTTGCTTCGTGTCAGTATCACGAGGTACTTAAATATTGACGAATTAAATAAGATGTATTATGGATTCAGCACTGAATAATTTGGTGTTTCGTGATACACCATTTGCCGAACTGATGCAAAAGCGCATCTATAATGTATTGCTGATAGCAACGAAATACGATGCATTTATGCTTGAGGATGATGGTCGAGTGGATGAGCAGATTTTTAATGAATATACTGCATTAAATTTACGTTATCCCCCACGCTTTACCCGTGTCTCTGACGAAGAAGAAGCTTTGCAAGCATTAGCCGATCGAAACTTTGAGTTGGTTGTTGTAATGCCTAATATGGCTGGAAAAGATATCTTTTCAGCCGCAAACAGCATTAAAAGTCAGTATCCGCAAATTCCCATTGTTGTTTTGACGCCCTTTTCTAAGGAAGTAACCCGCAGAATGGCAGGGGCAGATTTGTCGAATATTGATTACATGTTTTCATGGTTGGGAAATTCCGACTTACTTTTGGCCATTATTAAAATTATTGAGGATAAACTCAATGCACCGGATGATATGCAATCGGTTGGTGTTCAAGCAATTTTATTGGTCGAGGATTCAGTCCGTTTTTATTCATCTGCGCTCCCTTGTTTATATAAGATAGTGCTCGAGCAAAGTCGTAAGTTTTCAACCGAAGCGTTAAATGACCACCTTAAGATGTTACGTATGCGTGGACGTCCTAAGGTGTTGTTGGCACGAAGCTATGAGGAAGCTATGGAAATTCTTCAGGCATATCCTAATAATATTTTAGGAGTGGTGTCTGATATGGATTATTCTTATCAAGGCTCGAAGCATCCACAGGCTGGTTTAATCTTAGCTCAGGAAATATTAAAAGATCATCCGCATTTGCCTTTTATTTTGGAATCTAGTGATTTCGAAAACAAACAATATGCGGATGAATTAGGTTTGCCCTTTATTGCGAAACAATCTAAAACCTATCCGCAGGATTTACGGTCACAGATTATGAAGCATTTTGGCTTTGGTGATTTCGTAATTATTAATCCACAAACAAATGAAGAATTATTTCGTATTAGCAATTTAAAGGAACTTCAGAATAAAATTTTTGATATTCCTGATTCTTCACTTTATTATCATCTGAAGAATCATCACTTCTCGCGTTTTTTGTATTCGCACGCCATTTTTCCGCCGGCAGAAGTATTGTCAGAACATGATGTGACGCAATATGCCAATATGGATGAGGCCAGAAAATATATCTTTGACCTGATCGTTGGTTATCGTAGAATGAAGAATGCTGGTGTTGTTGCCATTTATCAGAAAGACAGATTTGATGAATATAGTAATTTTGCACGCATTGGCAATGGTTCGTTAGGAGGTAAAGGGCGCGGTTTGGCTTTTATGGGCTCATTGATAAATAGCTATCCACAACTTAGTACACCAGATTTTCAAGTAAATATTCCTAAAACAGTAGTTATCTGTACGGATATATTTGATGAGTTTATGGAGCGAAATAAGTTGTATGATATAGCATTAAGCGATGCCACAGATGAGGAGATACTTAATGCGTTTGAAAAGGCAACCCTTCGTTCTGATTTGCTTGAAGATTTGTTGAGTTTATTTAAGGTTGGACACAGTCCGATTGCGATACGTTCATCCAGTGTACTTGAAGACTCTCATTATCAGCCATTTGCAGGAATTTACGCTACTTATATGATACCGCGTTCTCCTGACAATCAGGTGACTCTTCAATTAGTACGTTCAGCCATTAAAGCTGTTTATGCTTCTGTATTTTATCGAGATAGTAAGGCTTATCTAACTGCTACGCAAAATCTTATAGATCAAGAGAAAATGGCAGTCGTACTGCAAGAGGTTGTCGGTGAAGTACATGGTCAACTTTACTATCCTACACTTTCTGGTGTTGCGCGTTCTCTGAATTTTTACCCTATTGGTAATGAAAGGGCTGATGAAGGCATTGTGAGTATGGCTGTAGGTTTAGGAAAACATATTGTTGACGGTGGGGTATCCTTGCGATTCTCTCCGGCACATCCATCTCACTTATTGCAGTTAAGTAGTCCAGAGTATGCTTTACGTGAAACTCAGCGCGATTTCTTAGGGCTTGATCTTACACATTTTGCAAATGATTTTACTACAGATGATGCATTCAATTTATGTAAGCTCAGTTTGAATGATTTTCCTGCGAATTGTAAAGCTGCTCGTTTTGTGTTTTCTACCTATGATTTGCAAAACCAGCGTCTGTGTCCAGGTATTGCAGATGTAGTTGGACGGCGAATAGTATCATTCAATGGTCTGTTGCAATCTGATACTTATCCACTCTCATCTACCATAGCCAAGTTATTACAGATAGGTGAAAAGGAGATGGGAAGGCCTGTCGAAGTTGAATTTGTCATGCAAATCAACGACGACAAAGCATATTTCTATTTGCTTCAAATACGACCTATCGTTGACCGGTCTGAAGATATTTCAGACAATGTAATGGAACGTGCTACAGGAGAAATGCTGTTACAAAGTAACCATGTATTGGGCAATGGACACATAACCGATGTGAGTCATATACTTTATGTTCGCACACATCATTTTAACCCTGCAAATAATCGTCAGTTAGCGGCAGAAATTGCTCAAATCAATGATCAGATGATATGTGAAGAAATTGGTTATGTATTAGTTGGGCCAGGTCGTTGGGGTAGTTCTGATCCATGGTTGGGTATTCCTGTAAAATGGCCACAAATAAGTCAATCGCGTGTTATTGTTGAGTGTGGATTATCTGCCTATCGCGTTGACCCAAGTCAAGGTTCTCACTTCTTTCAAAATCTGACATCCTTAGGAGTTGGATACTTTACAATTAGTCCTTATTTAAAGGATGGCATTTTCAATGAAGATTGGCTGGACAAACAACCTGCAGTGTATGAAAGTGAGAATCTTCGGTTAGTAAAATTCACAAAGCCTTTGTGCATTTTGATGAATGGACGTAGTCAGCAAGGTAAGGTCTTGTTTAATGATGCTCAATAGTGATGACTTTTTATAAAATCAAACAACAATACATTAAACGAATGGATAAGTTTTTGAAGACGCTTGGTTCTGTTATGGTGTACATGATTTGTATAGCTCTGTTCACAACATTACATTCATGTCACACATCCAAGAATGCAGGGAATAGTCATATACGTCAAATAGCAACTGCTGCAAAGCGTCTTGATATGTCTATAGACTATGCAGATAACCATGCATTGTTTATAGAATCTGCGCAATGGCTTGGTGTTCCTTATCGAGGTGGAGGACGGAGTAAACGCGGAGTCGATTGTTCCGGTTTAACAAAGTGCATTTATAAGAATGTATACGATATAGAACTTTCACCAAGTAGTCAGTTACAACTTGATCGCGACATAAATCGTCGGGTAAGAAAAAAAAATCTAAAACAAGGCGATTTAGTGTTTTTTAGTGAAAGAAAGTCTGCAAGACGAATTAGTCATGTTGGCATTTATTTGAAAGACGGAAAGTTTCTTCATGCCTCTTCAAAGCGCGGAGTGCGCATAGATTATTTAGATGACCAATATTGGCGCAGACGCTGGATTATTGGTGGGAGAATTCTAAAGTAAAATCAGTTAGGTAATAAAGTTACTGTTGCAAATCCAATAAGCTATTATTGGTTTAGTCGCATAAGCGTGTGGTAAAACTCAATGACGCATCTCCGGGTTTCAGACAGACATACCTGCCTTACTTTCTGTTGTAACACACAATGTCAAAGAACGCTGGATTGCTAAAAAGGTAATTTTGTTTTTTCATCCGTTGTTATGGTAATGTCAGTGCAAGCCGAATACATAGCGATGAGAACTTGCGCTCAAAAGCTATGTTGAGGTGCAGCCTCACTTAGCGACAGCAAAGATACAACACGAGAAGCCCAAAATCCAAATTTTTTGGCTCCCTAATATCGCACCTCGAAAGTTTTCAACACCTCCGAATGGGCATTCAGCCCTTTATATACGGGCATTTCGGCGCATTTTCCACGCGCGAAAAAATGAAATCGGGATATAACATTTTAGCACATGCCGATTATCAAAACGTACGAAGCAAGTGAAGCTTCGCCTCGCCCAAATGCAACTGTCCCCTACACCTTTTTGCAACTGATTCATATTTTACTCATTAAAGTGCGCTCTAAAATTCTTAAAAAATTTTAGAGCGCATAGTTTTTAAAAATGGAGTACTATTGTATTAACCATTTACCATTCTCATAAACAAGTGGAAATATAACTTCTTCGCGCGAACTATCGTTAAATGTAACATTTAAATAAACGTTGGCCATTTTGTTATTGTCGTGCATTGTAGTCTTAATGACCTCTACTCGGTTTACTCCTTGTTTCTCTTTAATGATCTCATTTTGGTGATGTTGTAGCATTCTTATCATGTTTTGTTTATAATTGTCAGTCGTATTTAAGCATGAATGCATAGAGGCTACATAGTCATTGAAATGACCATTTGCTCGTAGGTTGTAATAATAGATGGCCATAGTATCAACCCTATTTCCGTCATTTTCGTCTTTAGAAGCATCGTTATTATTACCACAACTGCTGAGTAAGAGAGAAAGAAAAGTAAAGATGGTAATGAAATGAATTTTGTACATACAGATTTGAATGTCAGAGTTTCGTCATGTAATGAAAAAGCTATAAAGTTGCAATTACCTTATCGCTGATTTGTTGAAAAAAGTATTTCAATAGAATACAGTGATACGTAATACCAACTTTATAGCTTTTAAAAGAGAGGCAGATACTACTTCTGTCTGATGTAAATATTGATGGGCGTACCAGTGAAATCCCAACGTTCGCGAATCTTATTTTCAAGGAATCTGCGATAAGGTTCCTTTACATATTGGGGAAGATTTGCGTAGAATACAAACGAGGGAACTTGTGTATTAGGTAATTGCGCGCAATATTTAATTTTGATGTATTTTCCCTTGATTGAGGGTGGGGGATAAGCCTCAATGAGGGGCAACATCTCCTCATTGAGTTTCGAGGTACTAATGCGGCGCTTGCGTGCCAAATACACCTCCTTAGCTGATTCCAACACCTTAAAGATACGTTGTTTGGTTAATGCTGAAGCAAAGATGATGGGGAAATCGACAAAAGGAGCTAAGCGATTGCGGATTGCATTTTCAAAGTGCTTGATAGCTTCCTGCGATTTATCTTCAACTAAATCCCACTTGTTGATGACTACCACCAAACTTTTCAAGTTACGCTGAATGATTTGTACAATATTCAGGTCTTGACTTTCGATACCACGCGTTGCATCAATCATCAAAATGCACACATCAGAGTTCTCAATCGAGCGAATAGCGCGCATCACAGAATAGAATTCCAAATCCTCAGTAACCTTGTTTTTACGACGGATACCAGCAGTATCAACGATGTAAAAATCAAAGCCAAATTTAGTATATCTTGTAAGGATACTGTCGCGTGTAGTTCCCGCAATATTCGTTACAATGTTGCGTTCTTCTCCTAAAAATGCATTGATAAGGCTACTTTTTCCGGCATTGGGGCGTCCAACCACACTGAAGCGTGGAATATTATCCTCATCGTTTTCGTTTTCAGCTTCAGGGCCTAATTTTTCCAAGATAAGGTCAAGTAAGTCACCCGTTCCACTACCAGTAATGGCAGAAATACAGAAGGGGTCACCTAATCCCAGTTTGTAAAATTCAGCTGAAGTATATCGATCTTCATTGTTATCAGTTTTGTTAGCACAAAGAATAACGGGCAGTTTGGTTCTTCTCAGAATAGAAGCAACTTCTGCATCCAAGTCCGTAATTCCATTTTTGATATCTACAACAAAAAGAATCACGTCAGCTTCTTCAGTGGCTAACGATACTTGTTTTCGAATTTCACCTTCGAAAATATCATCCGAGTTTACCACCCATCCTCCGGTATCAACGATGGAAAACTCACGTTTACCCCATTCACATTTGCCATATTGGCGATCGCGAGTGGTACCAGCTTCATCGCTAACGATGGCCTGTCGGGTACCCGTCAAGCGATTGAATAGAGTTGATTTGCCGACATTGGGTCGGCCTACTATGGCTACTAATTTTGACACGTGTAATCGTTTTTAAGATGTAATTTTAGTCGAGCTTATATCCATAAGCTTCTAAGCGTTTCGTATTGCTGCGCCAATCCTTATCTACTTTCACGAAGATTTCGAGGAAGATTCTTTTACCAAAAAACTTCTCAAGTGTTTTTCTGGCTTCTGTCGAAACTTTTTTCAGGGCAACTCCGCGATGTCCGATGATAATGCCTTTTTGACTATCACGTTCCACATAGATAACAGCATTGATGTGTATACTCTTATCGTTTTCTTTGAATTGCTCAACAGCCACTTCAACGGCATAAGGAATTTCCTTGTCGTAATAGAGCAGGATTTTTTCGCGGATAATTTCTGTAACGAAAAATCGTGCAGGTTTGTCTGTCCACTGGTCTTTATCGAAATAAGGTGGAGAATCAGGAAGTAATTCTTTGATTCGATTCAAAACCTGGTCGACATTGAACTTCACTTTGGCTGAAATGGGGAAAATTTCGGCATGTGGCAGACTCTCGTGCCAAGCAGCCACCAGTTTTTCAAGTTCCGACTGATTGGAAAGGTCTATTTTGTTGATAAGCACCAATACAGGTACGTTCATTTTTTTTACCTTTTCCAAGAAGTCGCTGTTCTTGTCTGGTTTTTCCACCACGTCAGTTACATAAAGTAAAACATCTGCATCCTGAAGAGCCGAAACCGAGAATGCCAGCATTTCTTCCTGCAACTTGTAGTTCGGTTTTAATACACCGGGAGTGTCAGAAAAAACGATTTGCGCATCATCCGAATTTATGATACCCATAATTCGGTGTCGGGTTGTTTGCGCTTTAAAAGTGGCAATAGAAATTCGCTCACCAACCAAAAGGTTCATGAGAGTTGATTTACCAACATTTGGATTGCCGACAATATTTACAAATCCTGCTTTATGCACTGTAGTTATTGTATAGAGGTGGAAAAAGCGTAAAGAGCGTTAGGCATACAAGCATGGATCTGAATACTTTGTATGAGTTCCCGTTCTGAATGCCTGACGCTCTACGCATCTGTTATTTTTTTGATTACTATTTAGCGGTGTATCCCCACTTCAGGTAAGCAGCGCCCCATGTAAATCCTGCGCCAAAAGCCGTCAAGATGAGGTTGTCGCCCTTTTTCAACTGTTTTTCGTAATCCCAAAGAGCCAAAGGCAGCGTTCCGGCCGAGGTATTACCATAGCGTTGAATGTTGAGCATCACCTTATCCATTGATACGTCTAAGCGGTTGGCAACAGCTTCAATGATACGAACGTTAGCCTGATGCGGTACAATGTAAGCAATGTTTTCCTTGTTCAGTTCATTGCGTTCAGCCATTAAAGCACAAGCGTCACTCATGTTCGTAACGGCAAATTTGAACACCGTACGTCCTTCCTGGTGCAGGTAATGCATGCGGTGATCAATCGTAAAGTAAGACGGGTTGCAAACAGAACCACCTGCTTTCATGCACAAGAAAGGCAAACCTTTACCATCCGTGCGCAAGTAGCTGTCTTGCCATCCGTAGTTACCTTCTTCAGTTGAGGGTTCAACTAAAACAGCTGCAGCACCATCACCAAAGATAGGACAGGTAGCACGGTCGGTATAGTCAACAATAGACGACATTTTGTCGGCACCGCATACCACAATTTTCTTATATCGTCCGCTTTGTATCATACCGGCAGCAGCATCCATGGCAAAAAGGAAACCGCAGCATGCAGCTTGCATATCGATGGCAAAGGCATTCTTCATGCCAATTCGGCCGATAACAATACTTGAAGTCGAAGGGAAGTGATAGTCGGGAGTAGTAGTAGCAACAATAAGGCAGTCTACTTCCTGTGGGTCGGTATTGGTTTTTTCAAGAAGTTGCTTTACGGCTTTACGGGCCATGAAGCTTGTACCGAGTCCCTCTTCATTAAGAATGCGACGTTCTTTAATTCCGATGCGCGACATGATCCACTCGTCGTTGGTGTCAACCATGCGTGAGAGTTCATCGTTGTTAAGTACGTATTCAGGCACATAGCCTCCTACGCCAGTGATGACTGCATTGATTTTTTCCATGGGAAATATATTATGTAATTCATGTCCCGGTGGTAAGCCAAGTCATGAAACTGTCTCTATGTAGAAAAAAAATAGTTTAAGAGTTACAAGTCATTGGCGTTCATCTTTTGTCTGAACAGAACGCAGACAGGGTGAGAAACGTCAAGAGCTAATCAACTCTTAAACTATTGCCTAACTTAAAACTGAAGTGTGCTAGTTTTATTCAGCAACTTCTTTCTCGATAGCGAGCTTACCGCGGTAGTAGCCGCAGCTGGGGCATACCGTATGGTAAATATGCCATGCTCCACAGTTAGGGCAGATGGCCAATGTGGGAGCGACAGCCTTATCGTGAGTTCTACGTTTGAGAGTTCTCGTCTTTGATTGTCTTCTTTTAGGATGTGCCATTTTTCTGTTTTAATTATTAAAATTGATGTTGTGATTTGCTTAATTTTTCAGGGTGTGCCGTTAATAATCTGATTAGGCTTTCATGGTTTATGACATATCTCATATTTACTACATGTCGTCCTCATCGGATTGATTGGTTGATTCGTCATCACCCATAATGTAGCTAACTACTTCTTGATTACATTCGCTTTCTGCATGTGTGCGCTGCATGGGTAGCGAGGTAGCTATAATTTCATATACGTCCCAACTCAAGTCGTATGTTAAACTTGACGATGCGAGATATCTGATTTCAAGATTGTCGTTATCTTCAGGTTCTGAATCCTTAATCTTTATGGTATCTGTCACATCAATGGGCAGGGTTAAAGGGTCTAAGCAACGATCGCAAGGAACTGTCACCTCGCCTTTTAAACCTATTTGTACTATGTATATATTACCTGCTGATGCACGCACCGTGATGGTGGCGTGAACTTCTCCGCCACTTATTTCTTCCTGCTCCAGGTCAGCAAAGAAGCGATCAGTTAGCTCAACGTTCAGGCACATCGCTGCTTCGGTAACGTGTGCCAAATTGATATTTAGGAGGTTTCCACTTTGCATAGCGGCTGCAAAGTTAACATATTCTGTTTGATATATAAAGTGCTACGCACGTTTTTTTTGACTGTTACCCTCTTTTTTTTGTTTTTCTGCGCTTTTCTGCCGCTATTCTGAATGTAATTTTGCCCTAAAGCGGTTTTTAAATGGTCAAAACAATGTGCTTTCTTCAATTCCGTCACTCATAAAATGCAGCCATGTCACAACGCTTCGTTGGTCTTATTTTTAAGGAGTTACACTTGAAAAGTCTTATTGATTCAGTTTATAGGGTGGCTTTCTTTTTTGAAGAATGAGGGTGTCTGTATGATTTTTTTAAAATTTCTATTTTATTTTTTGTGTATTTCGTTTAATTGTTAGTACCTTTGCCAGTGAATATAAAAAGGCAGTATTTCTGCATGGCAATCTTTACACTATATCTTGTTTTGCACCAATCTACCTTACGCTACATATTCTGCAATTAGATATTGCATGAACAATTAAAGGGATGGTTTTAGTAGGGATTGAAAGGTCATGTTGTGATCATTTGTTTTGTGCTTATAGGCTGCGTGTAAGTCTATTCGTATCTTTTTGTAGATTTTCTTTCATCAGTTTTTAACTTAGTTGAAGTGTTGGGCATTTAGCTTTGTGGCGTGGCTGCTGCTTTAATGCTTCGACGTTTCAAAAAATCTACGCATGAAAAGTTTTTTCTTGAAAGTTTCTTTGCTTGCCGGTTTATCATTATCCGGCTTTTGTTCCGTGTTCGCTCAAACAAAGACGGAGGTGATTAATACTTATTTGAAGGTGACCGAAGAAAATGAGGTCTTTGAAAATGGTATTTATATAGTAGCGAGTTCAGAGGATTATAAAGATACCACAAAATTAGCCCTTATGGCGGATGATAATACTGTGAATAGAAAACATGTAAAAGTTTCTAAGGACAGTTTGCGAGAAAAAATGCTATATTTAAATTCTAATTTGATAGCAAAGAGTGCAAATGAAAAAAATACGGTTTATGAGTTGACAATTCACAGAGATGACAGATATCATTTTTTGTATTTTTTTTGATATTGCAAACAAAAAATATTTGAAAGCACCGAATTCAAAAAATACAACAGGAAAAGTATCTTTGAATTTAATATCAACGCTTCCCACTAATAAAGAGGAAAAACTATTTTTTGCAATAGATGTATGTTTTAAAGAAAATGGTGATAATCAAATAGAATTTTATCCTGGTATTAAAGATGCGTATAGAATTTTGCGCTATAATGGGTATTCTTATTTTTCTTGTTATAGAAATGGCCAGTATTCTGCCCAACTCTACCGCAAAGTAATCCCCATTAAAATGACATCCGCAGGTTACTCTACGTTGTGTGCCGATTACGCATTTAAAATGCCGGAAGGGTTAACGGGCGGTATTGTAAAGTCAGTTGATGGAACCAATTTAACCATTGACTATTGCTATCCCACTGACAGCATTGTGCCAGCTCATACACCTATTATATTGAAAGGTGCGGAAAATACCTACAATGCTTCAGTGATGAGTGTGGAGGGAAATACGTATGAGGGTAATTATCTTTATGCAGCCGTTGATACTGAAGGAAAAACTTCTGTAAACGGTGACAAGGGTGATAATTATAAGTACTATAAGTTAGCTAAATACAATAATGAAGTTGGATTCTGGTGGAATGCTAATAATGGTGGGCCTTTCAAGAATGGTAAGAACAAAGCATACTTGGCTTTGAAGCGAAATTCAGGTGTTGCAGAAGTAAAAGGCTTTACCTTGGAGGGGCTTGAACAAACCGGAATTTCCAATGCTACTACACAGGAAAATGCAACCTCAACAGCAGTGTACGATTTGAACGGTAAGTTGATGCCTCAAACGCAAACCCGCTCACTGCCAGCCGGGGTATATATTATAAATGGCAAGGTAACTATTTTAAAGAATAATCGCTAAACGAGGAGTGAGCCTGTAAGTTGCGTAGCAGTGAGTCTGCCTCGTTTTAGTTAGCGACTATCCACTTAATTACAAAGTATAAACTTTTAAAATGACTATCAATATGCAAGCTAATCATAGCAAGAAAATTTATGTACGTCCGACCGTAGAAGAACTTCAACTGGAACCTGCAGTGCTTATGGCCAGTTCGCCGGTGCAGATTCATGATGAATACAATCGGAATATTGATGCCTGTGAACAGTTGAGCAACAAGCGCGAAAGCATTTGGGATTCGATGGAGTAAATGGCGTGAGGCAATTTGTAAAACATTAGGTAAGCATGTGAGTTTGGAATTTTGTTTCAACCTCACATGCTATTATTTTTACCATCTAGCAGATGGTGTCCTTATAAATGAGACCGTATTTACCGACACACAGTAATCCAGAGTTTTGTGTCAGAGTTTGCTACAGAATAAGTCAATTAATGGTCTGCAATTTGCTTGTTGAGATAACACGGTCATAAAAATGTCAGCGTTAAAAGGTTTTCGTTACATAAAGTTTGGTACTTCACACAGATTGCATTAACTTTGCTAATACGTTAAGCCCCAATCAGTGTAACGGCCTGTATCGATGGTCGAAACGCTCGCGTTACAAATCCGAAGAATTGCACTTGCTGCGAAATGCAATCGCCCGGCATGTCAGTTTGCAAGGAATGTGATGCTTGAAACCAGGAATTTGGACAAAAATTGATTGACCTAAAGAACAACAAATCTCAAAACTATATGAAGCAATTTCTCATTCTTTTTCTGCTATTTCTGCCTATGCTGACTTGTGCAGCACAAAAGCGTGCCGTAAAACCTCAGTATGGCATAGGTACAGTACCTATGGTGAATGGTTATGTACAATTCGACAGCACCTTTCATGTCAGTGGAAAATCAAAAGCACAACTCATGGAGTTGCTGCAGGACTACGTTCAAAAAAATCTGGTTGAAGGCCCCGAACAATTGCCTCAAGCACGCTTGACAGAAGTGAGTCCTGAAAGTGGTGTTATTGCTGCCAGCATTGAGGAGTACATGTACTTTAAGCGTACCAATTGGCAGATTCACCGCGTACGATTCTATTATCAACTCGTATTTACTGTATCTGATGGCAAGTTCGATGTCATGATGCGCCGCCTGCATTATCGTTACGACCCCGAAGTAACTGCCGGTGATTTCGATGACGATCGACGAGCTGAAAATTGGATTACTGACGATGCAGCTCTCACCAAGAACGGCACACGTTTGGCACGCATTAGTGGTAAGTTCCGCACGCATACCATCGACCGAAAGAATGAAATCTTCAAGCAGGCTGCTTTAGCTACCGGAGCTAAAGTAAAGAAAATGAAGTGGGTAGAGGTCGAAGAATAATACATTTCACGAAAGGATGCACTGCAGATTATCTGTAAGTGTACATCAATAAAAACAGAAGCAATGCAATCCGATGGGATAAAACATTGCTTCTGTTTTTTTATGCAACGCGTAGATTTATGGGCTCAGTAGTATTTTCGCCGAAAGCTATGTATGCCTGTATTGGTATATGTTTGAAACTTCACCCGCATCCTTGCTGAAAATGTTAACAACTTGAGTGCTTAGAAGGTAAAATATAATTAAATATCAAAGCCCTGTTTGTCATCGATTTGTGGCCAGTTTTAGCTTGGAAGCAGGCATGGTAAAAATTTGCTCCGCAATTGTCAAAATTAGTTCCGAGCTAGTCAAAATTAGTTCCGACCTAGTTGAAATTAGTTCCGACCTAGTTTGAATTAGTTCCGAGCTAGTTTGAAGAATCTCGGAACTGCTGAAAACTAGCGTTTTCAGAAATGCTGCAATGTCGGTCTTCGGAATGCCTATGTCGTTCTGTCATCGGCAAATCAGTCGGATTCTGATTTTTTACTTTGTTAGGGTATTCGTTAAAATTGCTACGAGTTCTACAGGCGAAGAGTTACGTTCAACTTTCGGCTTGTTGCTTAATCTGATAACATCTTGTTCAGTAAGTGTTGGTTCGTGAGTGTCATGTAACAAAATCCCGTTATTTCCCGGTTGGCAGCTTGTAGCGACAAATGACCAAATTAACAGAACCTACCTTGCGTCAAAAATCCTCTCGCGTGCGCGCGATATGAATAGATGTGTATTTAGATAGAATTTAATGCAGATAGTCAGCGTACGATCCTACTTTGGCATAAATGTTGCATGTAGTAGGTTACTATTAACTAACAACATAAACACCATGCAAAAAGGTAATATTGGCATAACTACAGAGAATATTTTCCCTGTCATCAAAAAATTCTTGTATAGCGATCACGAAATCTTTCTTCGTGAAATTGTGAGCAATGCTGTCGATGCAACTCAAAAACTGAAGACCCTGTCGATGAAGGGCGATTTCAAAGGTGAGTTGGGCGATTTGACAGTGCGCGTGTCAATAGACAAAGATGCCAAGACGCTGACCATTAGCGACCGTGGTATCGGTATGACTGCCGAGGAAATTGATAAATATATCAATCAAATTGCGTTTTCTGGCGCAAATGATTTTCTTGAAAAATACAAGGAAGATGCTTCTGCCATCATCGGACATTTTGGCTTGGGATTTTATTCATCGTTCATGGTGTCTGATCGCGTAGATATTATTACGCGCAGTTATCGCGACGATGCCCATGGCGTAAAGTGGACCTGCGATGGCTCGCCCGCTTTCGAAATCGACGATTGCGAAAAGGCTGATCGTGGTACTGATATTGTACTTCACGTTTCAGATGATTGCGTAGAATTTCTTGAAAACCACAAAATTCAGGAACTGCTTAATAAATATTGCCGTTTCTTGCCCATTCCCGTTGCATTTGGCAAGAAAACCGAATGGAAAGACGGCAAGCAGGTTGAAACTGAGGAAGATAATGTGGTAAACGACACTACGCCCTTATGGACCAAAGCTCCGTCTACACTCAAAGACGAGGACTATCAGAAGTTCTATCGTCAACTTTATCCCATGTCTGACGAACCTTTGTTCTGGATTCACCTGAATGTAGACTATCCGTTTAACCTCACTGGTGTTCTGTATTTCCCGCGCATCAAGAACAATATCGAAATTCATCGCAATAAGATTCAGCTCTATTGCAATCAGGTATTTGTTACTGACCAAGTCGAGAATATTGTGCCCGACTTCTTGACATTGCTTCATGGTGTGATTGACTCGCCCGATATCCCCTTGAATGTGAGCCGCAGCTATTTGCAGAGCGATGCAAACGTAAAGAAAATTTCGTCGTATATCACGAAGAAAGTATCCGACCGTTTGCAGTCAATCTTCAAGACCGATCGTAAGGACTTTGAAGCAAAATGGGACGATCTTAAACTCTTCATTCACTACGGAATGCTTTCAGAAACTGACTTCTATGACAAAGCAAAGAATTTTGCATTGTTCAAGGATGTGGATGGCAAGTATTTTACTTACGAGGAGTATGCTAACTTAATTAAGGATAGCCAGACCGATAAGGATGGAAACCTTATTTATCTGTATGCCACGAATCGCGACGAACAGTACGCTTACATTCAATCGGCTCAGGAAAAAGGCTATAGTGTAATTCTGTTAGACGGACAATTAGATGCTCCCTTGGTTGGACTCTTGGAACAGAAATTCGAAAAGAGCCGTTTCACCCGCGTCGACAGCGATGTGGTAGATCGTTTGATTCAGAAAGAAGATCGTAAGCAAACGGAGTTGAGCGAGGAGGACAGCGCTGGCTTGAGTGGTGTGTTTAAGGCAAAGTTGCCTGCTATCGACAAGACCGAGTTCTACGTTGAAACGGCTTCGTTGGGCGAAAATGCTTCGCCTGTGCTGATTACGCAAAGCGAATATATGCGCCGAATGAAGGATATGAGCCGCTACCAGCAGGGTATGTCGTTCTATGGTGAAATGCCTGATATGTATAACTTGGTGCTCAATGCTGACCATCGCTTGATTAAGAATGTGCTCGACAATATGCACACTGCACTTGGCGAGGAACTGAAACCTGTCGAAAATGAACTCAAGGGATTGAAGGCCCGTCAGATGGCTATTGAGCAGAGCCAGAAGGATAAAAAGGCTGACGAATTGACGGCTGAGGATAAAAAACAGCTTGAAGACTGCAATGCTGACATTGAAAAGCAGGAGAACGTACGCCGTGATCTCTGGAAGAAATACAGTTCAGAAAATCCCGTAGTTGCTCAGTTGGTTGACTTGGCCTTGTTGCAGAATGGTTTGTTGAAGGGCGAAGCCTTGAATAGCTTTATTAAGCGTTCGGTTGATTTGATTTAGTAAATAAAAGCCGTAAAAAAGTAGAGTGGAGGTTTCCTCTTCTCTTTTAGAACAGGAACTTAAAAATGCTTTTGGTTCAACATGAAGGGTGTAGTTCCCGAATCTTATTGAACAAAGTGTTTTTTAAGTTCCTGTTTTAGTTTTTCTAAAATGTGATGTGATGAAATCAATAGTTTCTAAGCTTGCTTTTTCTGTACTATTCTCAGCTATGGCATTGCCTGTTGTAGGACGTAACCTCGTGCCATTCACTTCTTTGAGTGGTGAAGTGAATAGAACCAGTGTATCGCCAGACAATGTGCTGCAGCATTGTGTGTATACTGCAAAAGATTCAGCAAAGGTGGTGCAGTTGCTTCAGCAGAAAGTGTTGGGAAATGAAGTGCTTTTTTATGCCCGCCAATTTAAAGGTTTGCCCTATGTGGCATCAACACTCGAAGTGTCTGAACCTGAAAAATTGGTGGTTAATTTAAGAGGTTTGGACTGTACGACACTGGTTGAAACAGTGTTGGCTTTGAGCATGACAAAACGGCAGGGTAGTGACAGCTTTTCCGATTACTGCCGTAATTTGATGAAATTACGCTATTGGAATGGTAAGATGGATGGTTATTTGTCGCGTTTGCACTATTTTACCTGGTGGATGCATAATAACATAGACAAAGGTATCATCAAGGAAGTGTCTGATAGCAAATATTGTACGTCACCTTTACGAGTGAATAATTACTATATGTCGAAGCATTCCGAAAAATATAAATTTCTTAAAGGGAATGCCCGTCGAATTGCGCGAATTGCGCAGCTTGAAAAACAGTATAACGGAAATGACGGTACTTATCTTCCTGAGGCAAAAACGGGGTATTCGCGCAAGTACTTAGGATTCATTCATGATGGTGATTTGGTGGCTATTGTTACCCGAAAAGCTGGTCTGGATTACTCACACTTAGGATTCGCGGTGTGGGGAAATGATGGTAAGCTGCATTTGCTGAATGCTTCGTCGTTGCATCATAAGGTGGTTGAAGAACCCAAAACGCTGCAGCAATATTTATATAATCAAAAATCAGCTGTTGGTATAAGGGTGTTCAGACTGCTTCACTAATAAGTTGCATACTGTTTTGTATTTGCTTTGCCCATTAGGTTGCACCTTGGCAGCACGCTTGTTAAGTGAATTTATCGCGCTGCTTCGGTTAGCATTGATTTTCTATCGAATGATTTCTACATATATAAAAAGCCTCCCTCGAACATTCGTTCTGATGAACGGATTATCGGGGGAGGCCTTTTGCTGATTGTTAGTCAAGAATTACATGAGTATTAAAGTTCAGTCATGAGCGAAGGTGTTCGGCGGGCAAGCACTTCTACTTTAATACCATCGTTTGTGTTTACGTTTAATCCAATTTCAGTTAATGCAGCAGTTGACGCTTCAAGAGCTATGCGTGGAATATTGTTCTCGGCACTTAAATGGCAGAGCCATATATGCTTTGTGAGTTGAGCGTTGATGTGTTGAGCCAGGAATTGTGCCGTTTGCCTGTTGCTGACGTGTCCGTATCCGCTGCTGATGCGCTTTTGAAGTCTGAGTGGATAGCGTCCGCAAGCTAGCATTCGTTCGTCGTAGTTCGATTCAATTATCAGATGTGTAGCTTGCTTTATAATGTTGGGCATTTCATCTGTGAAATGGCCAATGTCTGTCATTAACACCAAACATTTGTTGTCGGCCTTTATGATGTAGCCATTATTTTCAGCACTGTCGTGAGGTACTGCAAATGAAGTTATTTGAAAAGGTCCGAGCGCAAATGTTTCGCCATGATTGATGATATGTTGTAAATCGGTAGGAACCTTCTTCGAAACAAAATGGTTAAGTTGTATGGAGTGGTGTACTTTCTCAGATGTGTACACAGGAACGCGAAAAGCTTGTGAGAGTACACCCACGGCTTTTACATGGTCGGTATGGTCGTGAGTAACGAGCATGGCGTTAATTTCAGCCAGCTTGATGCCATAGTCGGAGCAATGTTTCTTGAAGGCACGAATGCCTATGCCAAGGTCGATGATTATGCCGTATCCGTCGCAGTTCAGATAATAGCAGTTTCCGCTGCTTCCGGATGATAATGAGATGAATTTGAGCATATTGACAAATGTGTGTTTTGCGAAGCACCCATCATTTTAGTCGTACTGCCTGATAAAAGAATAACTTTGCATTTAATCAGACCGTATGGTGCATGCAATAGAAATAAGCTGTTTTAGAGGGTATGTACCCTTTTGTTTGAGTTAAATAATTAGTGGGTTAAAACGGCAGGCCAACAGCGAAATGCAGGGTGAAATCGCGGTCGAAGTCAGGTTTTGAAATAGGGTAGTGTAATCTGCCGGATGGTACTGCAGGATTGATGGCTTTCATACCTCCGTCCAAACGGAGAATGAAATAGTCAAAATTCAATCGAACCCCTATGCCATAGGAAACGGCAATCTGCTTGTAGAATTCGTTGAACTTGAACAAAGCTCCTTCCATGTCGGGATAGGAACGTGTGTTCCATATATTTCCGGCATCAATAAAGAAAGCACCATGGAGTTTCCAGAAAAGAAATGTTCTCCATTCCATACTTAAATCTAACTTCAGATTACCCGTTTGATTCACAAAGTTGATTTTACCATCTTTCCCTTTGTATGAACCCGGTCCTAAACCACGTACACTCCATCCTCGCACGCTATTGGCACCTCCCGAAAAATAGCGTTTTTCGTAGGGAAGTATGGTTGAGTTTCCATAAGGAATACCAATGCCTAAGGCTATGTGAAAAGCCAGTGAATTCTTTTCGCTGAGTACAACGCTTTTGGCGAAGTCGAAATCGAATTTGGCATATTGGGAATATTCAATGCCGAAAAGTTTATAAGAGCCTTTGGCACTTTTGTGTTGCTTTGCCATTTTTGAAATGCCGTAGAGCAGATTTCCGGCAAATTCAACATTCATTTTGACCTGAAACCCGTTGGTTTGATAGAGTCCGGTTGGCAGGTTGGCAGCATCACGCAGTGAATTGTAGGTAAAACTGTATCCGGTTCGCATGATAAACAAGTTTTCATAGCTGTACCGAAGAACAGAGTAGTATGGATCGTCACCTTCAAGGTAATCTTTGCGGAAGGTATCGGAAATCCAAGGCATGTAGATGTAGTTCAACGAAATCAAGTCGTAACGATGTAGCCAGTTGGGCTTAGTTGCATTTTTCCAACGATAGGCCCATGTGCCGGTAAGTACGCGGCGATGAAATTCAGGCCTGTCTTGCATATCGTATAGAATCTGCGCTTCAGAAGAAGCTTTGAGTATGCGCTTTTTGTCAATGCTGATGAGCGGCATAAGCAGATTCGGAAATCGCAAATTAGCTTCGGCGCTAAACTCCAGAAAATTCTGGTTGGAATATCCTTCAAGTTCAGATATAGCCTCGTAAGCTCCACGTAACTTGAATGATAGCTGCTCAGAACCTTTGAACAAGTTGCGATTGCTGTAGGTAAGTGATACTGCAGCACCCAAGTCACCCGAGGTGTTGGTTCCTTCTACTTCAAGTCCGATACTGTGCGGTTTCTTACGATGTAAGCGGATGTCGCAGTCGAGTTTGTCGGGAAATTGAGGCACGGGGTTAATCTTAAGTGCAGTGTAACTGATAGCTGGCAATGCATTCAAATTTCCGTAGGTGGCTTGTACGTCTTGTTCATTGTATAAGCTATTTGCCCTAAATCCCATGTGAGTCAGGTAGGTGCGTTTGTTTAACCAGGGTTTACCAGTGTAAACAAATTGCAGAGAACGATAGGAAATGGTGTCACCATGCGATGTCTTTTCCTGAGGGTCGTTTTCAAACAGTGTGATATTGCGGAAGCGCTGCTGTTTGTAAGCACGGAGAGAGTCAACACCAGCAGGCATCTGAAACCTCAGGGTAACGCCTACAGCTTTCGATCCGGCTATGGTGTCGATGTCGTAACTAATGTATTCTTTATTCAAAAAGTAGTAACCACGATTGCGGAGTGAGTTGATGACTCTGTCGCGTTCTGCTGAAAGCGTATTCAGGTTGAGAGCCATACCTTGTCGTAGAAAGGTTGATGCTGAATCTGCTAGAAATGAATGATATATTGTATCACTATCAAAGCTAAACTTTAAATGCTGAATATAAAACCGAACACCAGGATGCATTTTGTAAGTGACCTGTGTTTTGTGTCTTTTGCGGGTGATGGTAGTGTCGGTATATGCGTGTAGGAAACCTTCGCTGCGCATACCTTGTGTCAGGTTTTGGAGGCTTTGTTTTGTGAGTTCTTCGTCATAAATTACTGGTGCTTCGCCAATTTTTTTCAGAACTTTGGAAAAACCTTTGTTACCTTTAATTGAGTCTGCTTTTGACATGCAATATATACCCAGTGGTACTTTGACGAGTGTGAACCACTTAGCATTAGGTTCCTGACGAATGAAACCTCTATAATTGCTTGGCTTAATGTATTTGCTGTCGGTTTTAATGTCAACCTCAGATAAGACGGACTGTCCTTCGAGCAAAAACTTTTCGCTGCTGCAAGCATTTAATACGCTTAGGGATAGTATTGACACGAATAAGCGCACATAATTAACTATGCGCGCGGTATTGAATAATAGATAGTGTTTTTTTTGCTTATTATGGTACATACGAGTGCAAAGTTAGTGTAAACCTTATGCCAAACAAAAGGAAAATGGTATTTTCTTCTAATGAATATCGGCATTTTTTATGACTGCCCATCTTAGGTTATTATGTAGTTTATCTGCAGTCTTTGTTGATATTTATTGCGGTTCATAGAGGAATGTTTGGGTTGTAAGCATTGAATTTATAATGTATATGCGGATTTATAATATTGAAAATCAATGATAATATGATTAATTGTTGATGTTTTACTCTAGTTAAGGTTGCGGGTGTTGAGTGTGTGAGTGCAATATTGTTGGAGCGTGATAAAAAATATACATAAATAGTTTGGTTTGTCGAAATATTACTATATTTGCAGTAGCGATTATGCACTTAGTTTCAGTGGTTTGCAGAAAACACCTGTACTTTCTGAAGACCATACAAGGGCGTTTCGCATTTCATTAAGTGGATGATATGATGTTTTTATCTACCAGTGAATAACCTTTTAAAAATAAGCGGCAGTAGCTCAGTTGGTAGAGCATTGGCTTCCCAAGCCAAGGGTCGCGGGTTCGAATCCCGTTTGCCGCTCAGAAATGTATAATTGATTGTAATGCCATGGCTATAATTCTATTAGCTATATTGCTTATCGGCCTTTTGTTGATTGCGACTGAGCCACTGAACCATATAAATAAGGCTGCAGTGGCAATATTTGCTGGTGTATGTTGTTGGCTTTTATATATAGCCAATGGAATTCAGTTTGTTGCAGCTGAGCATCCAATCGATTTTTTGAATTTCCTTTCAACTTACGGTATAAGTGCCAATTCTGTGAAGGCATTTATAGCGCAACATATATTTGTAAATTATATTGCACAATGCGCTAGTATATTTTTATTTTTGCTTGCAACTACATGTATCGTTGAAGTACTTAGTAATAATGGTTGTTTCGATTTTATTGCCGAATGGTTGCGTACGCGCAATCCCCAAAAATTATTGTGGGTACTTGCTTTGATAACCTTTGTGTTGTCAGCAAATCTTGATAATTTAGCTACAGTTGTGTTGCTGTTTACAATAGTTCATCCCTTGTTACAGTCTGATTACTTGCGTCGTATATATTGTACCGTCATTATATTGGCTGCTAATTTAGGCGGTTCCATAAGTGTAATCGGTGATATAACTTCACTTAAGTTGTGGACTGATGGATTGGTGAGTCCAACAGCTTATTTCTTGACTTTGTTCCTGCCCATATCAGCGTCGTTGGCTGTTGTGTTGCTTTTGCTTCAGCGCAATTTGCCTAATCGAATACAATTCGCTACAACAAAACTACCATATCGTGGTGATGATACGCTTTTGTCACGACCACAGCGTTTGCTGATGCTGTTTGTTGGAATCGGCGGTTTGTGGTTTATACCAACTTTTCATAGGCTAACTCTGATGCCTCCATTTGTGGGTGCTTTGTGTGTATTGGCTCTGCTTTGGATTGTCAACGAAATATGCAATAGACAATTATTGGGAAGCGATCAAATGGTAGGCAGACGCTTGCCGATGGCTTTGCAATATGCTAATTTGCAAAATGTGCTGTTTTTCGTAGGGCTGTTGCTGATGTTTGGGGCCTTGAAAGAAACTGGCTTATTGTTGGATTTATTTAATTGGTTGGCCCAAAATATTAGTAACTTGTATGTACTGAATGGTGCGTTCACAGTAATTGCTGCTTTCCTGGGTAATATTCCAACCTTGATTGCAGGTGTTAGTATCTTTAATCAGTCTGATGCAGCCGTTTTGCCGGATGTGGTGCGGGCTGAAAGCGATTTCTGGCCATTGCTGAGCTATGTAACAGCATTGGGTGGTTCGTTACTTTCAACAGGAACACTGGCTGGCATTTTGCTTATGCGAATGGAGGGTGTTAGTTTTGGTTGGTATTTCCGGCATATTACCCCTAAGATATTTGTTGGTTTTTTTGTCGGAATTCTTGTGTTTGTTGCACAGTCAATCTTGATGTAAAGAATTTTCTTATAAAAATAATTACACGAAATATTTCAATCTTCAAAAAGGTAAGAATATGGGTAAAATTAGATGTGTCGGCATTCTTACATCGGGTGGTGATGCTCCCGGCATGAATGCAGCAATCCGTGCTGTGACCAGAAGTGGTATTTGCAATGGTTATAAAATTAAGGGTATTTATCGTGGCTTTGATGGACTCATAAATGATGAAGTCAAGAACTTTACGACCGAGGACGTCAGTAATATTATACAAACGGGTGGTACTATATTGCGTACTGCACGTTCAAAAGAATTCCAGACACCTGCCGGTCGGAAAAAAGCGTATGAGACATTAAAGAAAGAGTCGATAGATGCTTTGATTGTTATTGGCGGTAATGGCTCGCTGACAGGTGCAATGAAATTGGCAGAAGAATACGATTTTCCTTGTATCGGTTTGCCTGGTACTATTGATAACGACTTGTATGGCACGGACAACACGATTGGTTACGACACTACCTTAAATACAATTACTGAATGTGTTGATAAAATTCGTGATACCGCTACATCACATGAACGTATTTTCTTTGTTGAAGTGATGGGACGCGATGCTGGATTCTTGGCGCAGAATAGTGCGATTGCTGCCGGTGCAGAAGCTGCAATCATTCCGGAAGATACTACGGGCAGCGATCAGCTCATTGAATTCATGTCGCGTGGTATTCGTAAAAGTAAGAAGAGTTGTATCGTTATTGTCAGTGAAAGTCCTAAATGCGGTGCAATGTATTACGCTGACCGCGTAAATAAGGAGTATCCAAACTTCGATGTTCGTGTTTCTATTTTGGGACATTTACAACGCGGTGGTCGCCCTTCTGCTCGTGATAGAATTTTGGCCTCGCAGGTAGGTGTCGGTGCTATTGAAGCATTGGTACAGGGACAGAGAAATGTAATGGTAGGTGTGCGTAATAACGAGGTGGTATATGTGCCTTTTATTGATGCCATCGGCAAGCGTAAGAGCATGGATAAGAAACTTATTAAGGTACTTGATGAATTGAGTATTTAATAGATTCATTTTGTACTTAATGGTTGATGCTTATGCTTGATTATCGTGCTTAAATGCATAAGGTTCTTAATAAAAAGGGTCTTTTCAAGCAAAAATATCCATAGAAATACCAATAATTTTGTAACTTTGCGCTAATAAATAGGTGTGTAAGCAATTATGCACATCAAAATTGCAATGAATTTAACCGAATATAGCAATATATCAATGGAACACTCAAAAGAACTCATGAATCTTGCAGCTGATAACATACGTATATTGGCAGCAAGTATGGTTGAACGCGCAAAATCGGGACACCCAGGTGGTGCAATGGGCGGTGCAGACTTTATCAACGTGCTCTATTCCGAATTCTTGACCTTTGACCCCGATGAACCTACATGGCGTTGCCGCGATCGCTTCTTCCTGGATCCTGGCCACATGTCACCGATGCTATATTCACAATTAGCCCTCATTGGAAACTTTAGCATCGAGGACTTAAAACAATTCCGTCAGTGGGGATCGCCAACTCCCGGACACCCTGAAGTTTGTCCGGAAAGAGGTATCGAAAATACCAGCGGCCCCTTAGGACAGGGACATACCTATGCTGTGGGTGCTGCAATTGCTGCTAAGGCTTTGTATGCACGTACGGGAAATCCGGGTTTTGACAAAGAAAAGATTTATGCCTATATCTCGGATGGCGGTATTCAGGAAGAAATTTCACAAGGTGCCGGACGCATTGCTGGTCACTTGGGCTTGAATAACTTGATTATGTTCTTTGATGCCAACGAAATTCAGTTGTCAACCGAAACGGCTACTGTTATTTCTGAGGATACAGGAATGAAGTATCGTTCTTGGAATTGGAATGTAATTGAGATTGACGGCAATGACTGTGAACAGATTCGTGCTGCCTTGAAGGAGGCTCAACGTGAAGAAAGCCGTCCTACGCTTATTATTGGTCACTGCGTAATGGGTAAGGGCTGTCGTAAGGCTGACAATACGTCTTATGAACGTGATTGTAAAACGCATGGTGCTCCTTTAGGCGGTGATGCTTACGTGAATACGATTAAAAACTTGGGCGCTGATCCTGAGAATCCTTTTGTGATTCGAGACGAAGTAGCTCAAATGTATGAAGAACGTAAGCAGGATTTGCGTAAAATTGTTGCTGAACGTAAGGCTGAAGAAAAGGCTTGGGCTGAAGCAAATGCTGATAAGGCTGCTTTGCTTGACGACTGGATGGCAGGTAAATTACCGCAAATTCCTTGGGATACAATCGAACAGAAACCTAATTCGCCTACTCGTAACGGATCGGCTAATTGCTTGGCTCTGTTGTCACAGTATGTTCCCAATATGATTGTATCATCGGCAGACTTGTGTAACTCAGACAAAACCGATGGTTTCTTGAAGCATGCGACAGAAATTAGTCGTACGAATTTTGCAGGTGGTTTCTTGCAGGCTGGTGTATCAGAACTTACCATGGCATGTGTATGTATTGGTATCATGTTGCATGGCGGTATGATTACGGCTATGGGTACGTTCTTCGTATTCTCTGACTATATGAAACCGGCAATCCGTATGGCTGCTTTGATGGAAGTTCCTGTGAAGTTCGTTTGGACGCATGACGCTTTCCGCGTGGGAGAAGATGGTCCTACTCATGAACCCGTGGAGCAGGAAGCTCAAATCCGTCTCATGGAGAAACTTAAGAATCACAGCGGCAATGATAGTGTGCGTGTGTTCCGTCCTTGCGATGTACATGCAGTTACTGCTTGTTGGAAAATGGCCATGGAAAATATGAGTACTCCTACGGCATTGATTTTTAGCAGACAGAATGTTAACGATTTACCTGCAGGTACTAATTATAAAGAAGGTGTCGCTCATGGCGCTTATGCAGTTATTCAAGAAGAAAATCCTGATGTAATTCTGATTGCTTCAGGATCTGAAGTTAGCACACTTGCAGAAACTGCTACTTTGTTGAAGCAAGATGGTATTAAGGCTAGAGTCGTTAGCTGCCCCAGCGAAGGACTTTTCCGTCGTCAAAGCAAAGAATATCAAGAAGGTCTTTTGCCCAAGAATGCTAAGATTTTCGGTTTGACGGCTGGTCTTCCTGTTACTTTTGAAGGACTTGTTGGCGGTAACGGTAAAGTTTACGGACTTGAAAGCTTTGGTTTCAGTGCTCCCTATAAGGTGCTGGATGAGAAGTTGGGTTATACGCCACAGAATATCCACAATGAGGTTGTTAAATTCCTCAATGAATAAGTTTTATTGATAATGCAAACAATAGGATTGGCTAGCGATCACGCTGGTTTTGAATTAAAACAGTTTGTTAAGCAATATCTGGAAGAAAAGCATATTCCTTTTAAGGATTATGGCACATATTCTACAGACAGTTGTGACTATCCTGACTTCGCTCATGCTTTAGCTAATGGTATGAAGGAAGGTGAAGTTGGTCAAGGTATTGCTATTTGCGGAAGCGGTGAAGGAATTTCCATGACGCTCAATAAGCATCAGCATGTTAGAGCAGCTCTTGTCTGGATTCCTGAAATAGCTCACATGACGCGTTTGCATAATGATGCAAATGTTTTGGTAATGCCCGGTAGATATATCGATACCGAAACAGCTCGCAACATTATGGATGAGTTTTTCGGAACTGAATTTGAAGGTGGCAGACACATCCGTCGAGTCGAAAAAATTCCGGTAACGAAAGACTAACTAATTTCTTTAAAAATGATTTTGATAAGTAACTAGGGTTTTGGTACTCAATGTTTGCTTGTCAAAATCATTTGTCATGTCAAAAATCAGTTGAATTCTAGTGAAAATACATGATAAAATTTCTCTAAATCAACTGGAAATTATATCTTTGCATCCGTTTTAATGAGCATCAATAGTCCGCATCAAAAATGTAATAGGATAAATGTTAGCATGTAACAATCTTTAGATTAGGATGAGGGCTGCTAAAGACGAGACTTCAAAGGAACAACATAACTACTAAGCTGACATGACTAAAATTGAAATCATCAAGTCTGTTGTAAAACAAACTGGTGTTGATAAAGAAATTGTAGCCAAGGTTATCGATGCGTATGCAAGTACAATAAAGTCTGCACTTATCGGCGGAAATACTGTTAACTTCAGAAACTTCGGTACCTTTTATCTAAAGCATAGAGCGGCTAAGACGGCTAGAAATATTACTAAAAATACAACGATTATTATTCCTGAACATAACATCGCAGCTTTTAAGCCTGCTAAGGAATTTGCCGAAGCTGTATTCGAAAAAAGCCGTTCACAACAATCTGAAGACTAATCAGATTACCTTTAAGAATTTCTATACAACTAACATAATTAACCATAAAACGTAATAGGTATGCCTAACGGAAAAAAGAAAAAAAGACACAAGATGTCTACTCACAAGCGTAAAAAAAGACTGCGTAAGAATCGTCATAAGAGCAAATAGTCTCGATGACTCCTTCATAAGTCTTTAATGACAAACGGGTAAACGAGCTATACGATTGTCTCATATAGAGCCTTCAACTCGTTTACTCGTTTTAATTTATTATCTAGCTTCTTGGAAGTTATCTTCCATTAAAAAGCAACTCAAATAAAAGTATACATGACAAGCGAAGTTATTGTAGATGTAACAGCAACAGATATTTCGATCGCCCTGCTCGAGGATAAACGACTCGTAGAATATCAGCGTGAAGGTCGTACAGAACATTTTTCTGTTGGAAACATCTACTTGGCAAAAGTTCGGAAACTGATGCCAGGACTCAATGCTTGCTTCATTAATGTTGGATTTGAACGCGATGCCTTTCTGCATTATTTGGATTTAGGTACGCACTACCATTCTCTGGACAAATACTTACAACTTGTCAATGCCGGAAAACAGAATGTTACTCCAGATAAAGTAAATAACCAACCGGAATTAGACAAAGATGGAAGTATCCAGAATACTTTAAAGGTAGGTCAAGAAATCTTGGTTCAAATTGTAAAGGAACCTATAAATACCAAAGGTCCTCGCCTTACATCAGAAATTTCGTTCGCCGGTCGCTATTTGGTTCTTATACCTTTTAGTGATAAAGTTTCTGTTTCTTCGAAAATTAAATCAAACACTGAGAGAGCCCGACTCAAACAACTTATTCAAAGTATTAAGCCCAAAGGATTTGGTGTGATAATACGTACAGTTGCAGAAAAAAAACGCGTGGCAGAACTCGATACGGAGCTTAAAATACTTTTTAGCCGTTGGGAGAATGCTGTACAAAAAATTAAACAGGCGCGTGCGCAAAATTATAAATTGCCGCTAACTGTTTACGAGGAAACAGGAAGAACTGTCGCTTTGCTTAGAGACTTGTTTAATCCTTCATATGAGAATATTTACGTAAATGACCCTAACATTTTTCAAGAAGTTCGGGATTATGTAACTCTTATTGCTCCAGAGTGTAAGGATATTGTCAAACTTTACAAGGGAAATGTACCCATATTTGACAACTTTTCTGTAACAAAGCAAATAAAGACATCGCTAGGCAGAACCGTTACTTATAAACACGGTGCTTACTTAATTATAGAACAAACGGAAGCTCTTCATGTAGTAGATGTGAATAGTGGCAATCGTTCTAAAAGCCCGGAGGGACAAGAAGTAAATGCTTTGGATGTAAATTTAGGTGCAGCGGATGAACTTGCTCGACAACTCAGGTTAAGAGATATGGGAGGTATAATTGTCGTCGATTTTATTGACATGAATCTTCCTGAAAACAGACAGAAGTTGTACGAGCGAATGGTTGAAAATATGAGAAAGGATAGGGCTCGTCATACGATTTTGCCTCTCTCAAAATTCGGCCTTATGCAAATAACGCGCCAGCGCGTTCGACCGGCTATGGATGTTAATGTCGATGAAACTTGTCCAACTTGTGGTGGAACTGGTAAAATTAAGCCAAGTATCCTCTTTACAGATGCATTGGAATATAAAATCGATATGCTTGTAAATAAATTGGGTATCCGAAAATTTTATTTGCATGTTCATCCCTTTGTAGCTGCCTATCTGAATCAAGGTTTCTTTTCAATTAAAAGAAGATGGCAAATGAAATATGGCTTTGGAGTTAAAATTATTGCCAATCAAAATTTGCCTTACTTGAGTTATGAGTTCCTTGATATTCATGGTGAAGAAATCTCAATGAAACATTCTAACGACATGAAGTGAAGTAATAATTGAATTGTATGAAAGTGTTTTTAATCTGATAATTATTTCTGATATATCAACGCCGTTATAAATGGCATTAGGAATTATCGTTTTGAACATTTAGTTTTTCAATTAGTAAATATAAAGGAGGCTGTATCAATCAGGGTACAGTCTCCTTTGTGAGTAATTTTTGTGTATAGACATGTATATTGATATAGTATATATGATATTTATTCGGGTATTATTCTTTTCCCCTTTTTGTTGATGTAGTACCATTCGTCACTATTCCAATAGTGGTATTTTCCGCCCGAACCCGGCACTTCTTTCATCGTTCCTTTTTCGGTTACTTTTGCCTTGCCATTTTTGAAAGGGAAGCCGAAAGCGAAACGGGGCTTAATAACTGTTTTTCCACTTTCATCCGCATATCCTATGCGCCCTCTTTGATCTACGATACGATACATCCCTTCGCTGACATAGTCGCTGCCGTTGTCACATTGAAACATGTTGTAGTGTTTTATAGAACTGCAACTGGATAAAACGATTATTGCAATTATTAGAATTTTACTCATAGCATAATTTTCAGGTTATTCTGTTCAAACAGACGACGTGAAGCACTCTGTGAACATTACGAAAAGATGAAACATCCCGGCAGAAAGCTTGCCAAAATAGTCCTTGTTGCCATCGCCCTGGCCATTGCGAACTTTGCCCTGATGTTTCACTTCGGATTTATACATAGGGCATGACAAGACCTGCCACTACCGCCACTGCAATGACAACGGCATAGTACACCGCTATCGCCTTTTTCCAATACAGAGGACGCAAATCAAGTTCTTCCCGGATTTCCATTCTCCAGTTAGAAGGTTTGAGCTGAAAGTCGGAGGTGCACCATACTGCTACAGCTGCCCATCCGATTAGAATGGTGAAAATTATTTTCTGACCGTTATTCGGTTCATCTTTTAACGTAAGTAATGTCACCAAAATTAATGAGAGGGTAGGGAAGGCAGATTATCCCGCTAGCCCGACGATCCACCCAATTATGCACTCCTTTCCTTCGCAGCATATCGTAGGCAAGGATGTATGCTGTTTGATGTATCATTGCAATCAGGCGAAATAAATGAGGTCTTCTTGTTTGGGTTCTTTTCATGCTTTTGCAATTTTAAAATTCCGTATCTTCCGTCCATTCCAAAGAATCCACCGGCCAAAGCCCGGTATTTCTCACCTCATACCACCCGGTCAGCAGTACCCTTATGCTGTCCGGCGTATATCCCTTGACCCATGTACATTCGACAAATTTCCGGCTGCCGTCTTGGATTTCATCAAAGGTGGCATGGTTCAATAGCCCTGCACGGAACTCTCCTCCCATATCTTCCTCCCTTACCTGCATGACATAGACCGGTTGCCCGTAGCGGGATGTGCGACTGTCCTGATTGATCAGATATTGCAAGGCTTCGCTGGGTACTTCCTGACGGGCTCCTACCGTGATATGCAGTGCAAGGTAGTCCCTCCACCTTTGCGGGACTTTCGTCCGTGTGTCTTCCACCGGCTCCGCCTTATGCCCGTCTATCCGCATCAGTGTGCTTGGCAACAGGTACGCTTCGGCAATCATCAGAAAGCCGAGGGAGAACACGAAGAAGTAACATCTGAAGGGGCTGAACCTGCGTCCTTTATAGTGCTGCATGACCGCTTCCCTTCGTGAAAACGGGTATATCCAACCGCGCCATATACAGTGGAGGATTGCGACGCTTCCGGCTATCATGGCAACTGCAAACCATTCAAATACCGGGGAGTCGTAAAGGAAATGAGCGGTTGTAAAGAATATCGGCTCATAGATAAATATCATGATGCAAAGCATCAGCATGGATTCCCCTTTGGGGCGTCTTGGCTCGCCCTTGTAATGCCACCATGCCATTTCTCCCAACCAGAACAGATAGTCGAAAAAGTAGTATTTCCGTTTTTTGGATGACTGACCTCTCATGTGATTGTTGTCTTTTTAATAAGTCGTACAATATATAACCACTAAAATGATGATTAAAATGGTCATAAACACACCTTTCCAGAAACGGTATGTCCTTTCTCCGAGCGTGTTTACCAGTTCCCACCCGACGGAAGTACGGGGTTCCCAAGCCCATTTCCAGTTGAGTATAATGCCCAAAAGTACAAGCAGGAATACCCCGATAAATATCAGGAAGGCATATTCCGGATGTTCGCCCAGCCATTTGTCTATTTTCTCCGACACATTATCCATATCAAGGCACTATTTCATAAACGGTTCGTTCGTTGTTCCTGAAAATGGTCTGCTCAATCTGTTTTCCGACCTTCACGATACTGTCTATGTCTGCATTGACTTTCAGGCTAAGGACGGGAGCATATTTCAGATGTCCGTAATCGACCGGAGTATTGTTATAAGTTGTTTCGACAATAGGATAATTATGTTCCTTTGCGAACTGTTTCAGTGAATCCAGATAAGGAAGCTGTTCCTTGCTCATGGCTTCAAAATCAATGTAGAATTTCCCGTTTTCCTGCATGAAGTAGATGCAGTCCGTACCATTTCCGCAAATACCTGTAAAGTCAAACTGAGTCCGTCCGGCTTGTACGTTTCTCAATATTTCGGGCAGCTTGTCTATCGTGATGCGTGCGGCTCTCGGAACGGCAATCCCGACGCTTTGCAACTGGGAGGCTTGTTTGCCTGTATTTCTGCATCCTGAAGCTCCAAGAGCAAGCAGTCCTAATGCTAAAATCTTAGTATTCATGTGTAATATGATTTAATGTTATCCTTGCGTATCTTTTAATCGTCAAAAATTTCAAAAGGCATGGCTGACAGCAACCCTGCTAGCCATGCCAGCGTGTAAAATACATTTTTTTGTGGCACGTTTACCAGATGTATATATCCGTCTTCTTTCGTTCTTATTATGCTTCCCATGGAAAACGTACCCATGGTGAATTGGGCTTTGTGAGCATATCTTCGGCAAGTCCACCCATATTGCAATCTCCATTCCACATGGTGCGTCCCAACATATAGCTGTTGGCAAACTCTTTCCATGAACTGAACCCTGCGGATTTTGCCATGACATAGGCATGGTCAATACACTGCTGACATTCTTCCTGTGTCAAAAAACCTCTCTGTAAAGCTGCCCTTGCTACAAAGTTAAGTCTTCCTGCATCCCATGCCACAACTCCAAGGCGTGCAACATCATTCGAGGATGCAATGATTCCATTGTTGACTAAAATCTCGTATTGTGATTTTAGGTTGGAGAGTTGTTCTTGCGCCTTTTCAATCAACCCTTTTGCCCGTTCCATACCATCGGGAAGGTTTGCAAAATTAGGGTCATTCGCAATTTCATCCCGAATTATCTGCATTGCTTCATCATTATTTGAAGCGTTGTAGGCAGCAAAGACAAGTGGAAGGATATTTTGCGATGGGGCATTACTCAGATAATTCACTGTGTTTACGGCATCATCCCGGTTTTCAATTCCCCACCATTCTGACAGAATGATGGTAAGGCGAGATTCGTCAACATCCAGTTCCATATCATCTACATATCCTCCCTGTTGGTAGGCATATAATGCGCCAACGGCAATCTTTCGCACCTCATCAGCGTTGAGTGACGGATTTTCTTTTACACGGATTCCTTGTCGCACATGGCGGACAAGTTTAATGACTTTTCGAACTTTACTTATAATCAAGCAGGTAAAGAATACGACAAATACAACAGGAACGATGAATGTCATAATTCTCAGGTACACGGGCAATTGTGTAGGGTCCATTCCGAACAGACGGGCAAAATAATCGAAAAATTCCATATCTTAAGTATTTAAAACTATTGGTTGTAAAATCAATCAAGACATTGTTTTGAAGATGCTTTAATGGCTCTCTTTGATATTCTTTGATGCCCACATCCCGATATCCTGCTTGCTCAATGCCGCAGCCATCAGGTCAGGGAATTTGTCAGGCGTACAGGCAAACGTGGGAACACCCAGACCGGCAAGATACTCGGCATTGCGCTTGTCGTAGCAGGGCGCCCCGTCATCGTTCAGCGCCGGAAGCACGATTAACTGCACACCGCTGGCCACGATGGAGGCGAAACGCTTGCGCATCTCTTTCTCGTCACCGCCTTCATAGAGGTCGGTCACCAGTACCAGCACGGTATCCTGCGGCCGTGTGATCACACCCTGACAGTAAGTCAGGGCTCTGGCTATGTCGGTTCCTCCGCCGAGTTGGACACCGAATAGCAGGTCAACCGGATCCTGCAGATCATCGGTAAGGTCAACGACCGACGTGTCGAACACCACCATACGCGTGCTCACAGACGGCAGGGAGGCCAGTACCGAACCGAAGATGCCGGAATAGACGACAGAGGTTCCCATCGAACCGCTCTGGTCGAGACAGAGAATGATGTCCTTCAGAGCCTTGCATTTTCTGCCGTAGCCTATCCTGACTTCCGGAATGACGGTCTTGTACTGGGGTTGGTAGTTCTTCAGGTTCTTTAGGATGGTCGTCTTCCAGTCTATCTCGTTGTAACGGGGATTGCGCCTTCTTGCCGAACGGTTCAAAGCACCGGTGACAGCTTGTTGTGTAGGGGAGGAGAGTTTTCGCAGTAGGTCATCCACGACCTTGCGTACAACCTGACGGGCCATGTCCTTGTTCTTTTCGGGAATGGCCCTGCCAAGTGACATCAGTGTAGCCACCAAATGCACGTCAGGGACAACCGTAGCCAGCATCTCCTTCTCGGTAAGCAGCGAGTCGATATGCAAACGCTTGATGGCATCCCTTTGGATGACCTGCACGACGGTTTGTGGGAAAAACTCCCGGATATCACCCAGCCAGCGGCTTACCTTTGGGGCCGATGATCCGAGTCCGCCCCGGCGGTCACTGTCATAGACGGCTTCCAGCGAACTGTCAAGGCGCTGTTCCTCCACCGTCAGCGTTACACCCGTCCCGTCAGCGGCGTTTCCGCCAAGAGCCATGCGCCATCTTTTCAAATATTCTGTTTCCATGTTCTGTTCCTTATTTTATCCGATTCCCAGAAGTCTGTTAAGCAGAGGTATCACCTTGGATGCATCCCCGTCATTGCAGGGATGTTCCCCTGAGGCGATTTTGGTATCGGTTCCGTTCAATTCGAATCCTTTGGCTTTCTCGCCGAGCTTGCGTCGCTCGGTCGTAGTGAAATTGCTGAATGTGCGTCTGATCACCGGAAGCAGTTCTATGAAATTCGCGTCGCTCAGGCTGCAGAGCCAGCCGTTCACGAGTTGCCACAGGTTGTCGTCCAGCAGCAATACTGAACCTGATGCACGCAGAAATCCCTCAAACCAGTATGCCATGTCGGAAGGTGCATTGCCCACCGATGAATAGAAGCTCAAGGTGTCACGCATCTCTTCACGCGATATCCTGCCCTTGTCGTAGAGTATGCGTGCCGCATATCCGGAGAGCAGCGGATGCGCTCCCGATGAATGGCGGATCTGCTGTACGAACCCATACCACATGCCGTTCAGCTCTTCGTCATCAAGCGTGGAGACGGCGTAATCGGTAGCCGACAGGTGTTCAAGAAGTTCTCCGGCTGCCTCCTCGTCGATGTTGATGCAGACGAGCAGACCTCCTGCAAGGATACGTGCCACCATAGCCCGGAGCATGTTGCCCACCTTGCTGAAATCCAGATTGCGGACATCACCGTAACGAACGATGTTCACCAGGTCGGGAACTGCTTCCATCATCTCCACAATGTCTGTGGATGCCGCCGACAGACGGTCAAGACGGATGGTCATTGCCTCCACAAGCTCCGGAAGGTTGGCTGGAATGACCCGGTCAAGAAGTCCCGTCAGTTCGGGAATTCTGGTGATTCCGGTCATGCGGTCGGAGACGTACTTCTGCACGGCTTCCTCCACCATATTGCCCCAGACCGCCCGTTCTATGATGCAGACAATCTGTTCCGGCCTGTGGTATAGGCTCCATTTCTCCTTGAATGTACCCTTGCCGCTTGCGCTTTCAGGTTTGGCCCAGTCTATGTCAAGCAGGGCCAGGCGGTGGAAGAACAGGCTGCGATCCAGGTCGGTCTCCTTGCGCAGGTCAAGTGTCATCTCCTTTATTTCTGCCGTGAAGGGGACGCGCAGTCGTTTCTGCAGCCGCTCCACGTCAATCAGGAGAGGGACTTTGGGTACCGCTTCCGGCACTTTGCCCAGCCGATTGCCCACGATGAGCGATTCGCGGATGAGTTGCAGCAGCATGTCGTCCCCGAAGCCCATAACAGTGGTTACCGCCTCGTTGTATTCTTCCAGCGTCGGGGCGGGCAATCCACGTAATGCGGCTGTCGTCTGCGCTAGACGAACGGTCTCAATGACGTGGGCCACCGAAATGTCCATGTCCTTCTTCCTCAGAAGGGCCGCTATACGGCTGACCCACCAGGTGCCGTCATCTTCCGGATGATGCCACAGGTAATGGTACCATCCCGGAGCGTTTATGCCGGCCCCGTAACCGCTGCGGAACGTGAGTCTGTCATACGTCCACGGAATCCATGTGCATTCCGCCTTTACCTTCGGGAGCCCTTTCAGCAGTTCGTTGTCGTCCTTCACCTTTGGCATATTCTCCAGTGCCGGGACATGCCATGCCCCGCAGATGACGGCGATGCGTTCGAAAGGTTCCTTCTGTGCCGCCCGTATCATGCGGCGCATCCACGCTTCACGGACAAGGTCCCTGCGGGAGGTGTGTTCCGGGAGGGCTTCTCGGAGTGCGGTCACAGCTTCTTTGACGGCCTCGAAGATGCCGTTGCCGTCCCTGCGCTGTTCTATGTTCATGTTCCACCACGATTCACCATCGGGATAGCCGGCAGCTTCTGCCAGCAGATCAAACGGGTCACCTGGGTGTTTAACGGCTTCATCATCCGTTTCTGCAGGTTCGCTGCCATCCTTCCTTTCCGCTTCAAAGGCAAGGGAGTGGGCAAGCGGGAGATCGAAGAAACGTAAAGCAACATTCTCCCGGAGCGCATAGCGCAATGCCTGCCATTCCGGCGAGAAGTCGGCAAACGGATAGAATACGGCATTCTGCGGCGCATCGGGCTGATAGCCGAGCAGGGCTACCGGCGGTTCCATCTGTCCGTCGGCAATAAACGGCATGAGGGCTTCCGCTTCCATCGGTCCCTCAAGCAGGATAAGGTCAGGACGGATACGTTCCAACTCCTCCACGATGTTCCGACAGGAGCCAGGTCCGTGATGACGTATTCCTAATAGATGAATGTCTTTCATATTAGTCGATACCTAAATACATCAATCAAATCATGTCTCTCGAAGCTCTATAGATGTCTTTCCAGCCGTCGCGGTTTTTGACCACTGTTTCCATGTATTCCTGCCAAACCACTTTGTCCTGTACCGGGTCTTTCACCACGGCACCGAGGATACCTGAAACGAGGTCTTCGGCATGTATCTGTCCGTCGCCGAAATAGCCGGCCATAGCAAGGCCGTTGTTCACCACGGATATAGCTTCTGCAGTACTCAGTGTGCCGCTCGGACTCTTGAGCTTCGTCTTGCCGTCACCGGTGGCTCCCTGACGCAGTTCACGGAAAATGGTGACAACACGGCGGATTTCATCAAGGGCCGGTTTCTCTGCCGGCAGCTGCATCACTTTCTCGAAACTCTCCACGCGGCGGCGTACAATGTCAACTTCTTCTTCAAGCGTGTCGGGCAATGGGAGGATGACCGTGTTGAAACGGCGTTTCAGTGCGCTCGAAAGGTCGTTCACGCCCTTGTCCCTGTTGTTGGCCGTGGCTATGATGTTGAATCCGCGGATGGCCTGTACCTCTTTGTTCAGTTCGGGAATGGGCAGAGTCTTTTCGGAAAGGATGGTGATGAGCGTATCCAGCACGTCCGATCCGATGCGTGTAAGTTCCTCGATGCGCCCTGTTTTACCTTCCTGCATGGCCTTCATGATGGGTGTCTGCACCAAGGCTCCTTCACTCGGCCCCTCGGCGAGAAGACGGGCATAGTTCCAGCCGTAGCGGATGGCTTCTTCTCCCGTTCCAGCGGTTCCCTGTACAATCAGCGTTGAATCGCCGGATATGGCTGCCGCCATGTGCTCACTGACCCAGCTCTTGGCCGTACCGGGAAGGCCGTACAGAAGCAGCGCCCGGTCGGTGACAAGGGTGGCCACAGCAATCTCCATCAGTCGGCGGTTGCCTATATATTTCGGTGAAACTTCGAAACCGTTCTTCAGTGTTCCACCCATGAGGTAGGTGACTACGGATTGGGGTGACATCTCCCAGTTTTCAGGAATCGGGTTGGTCTCGTTCTTTTTCAGTTCATGAAGTTCTTCTGCGAACTGTTGCTCGGCATGTTGTCTCAGTAAAGTGCTCATATATGTATCAGTTTTTATTCGTTGAACAAAGTGTTTATTTCAGATTTCAGATCCATGAATTCAAGCATTTTTGAGCAGAATTCGTTCATGGATGGCGATGCCTGTGCAGAAGCATTGGCTTTGGCTTCAACCAGACTTCTGAGTTCGGCTGGTATGTGCAGGGCCAGCTGTTCTGCCAGATAGGCGGCATAATACAGATATTCCTCTTTCAATATCTGGGTCAGGATGTTGCGTGAGAACTTGGGTCCCCACACTTCATCAATGTTTCCGTACCATGAATCGGGGATGTAACCGAAATTCCGGACCGAGTCCGGCCAGCTTATTTCTTCCCGTTGTGAAGGAGTAAGTAGTGCCACGAGTTCCGGCTTGCGCAAATAGGAAGGGTCTTCCTTCAGGGTGTGGAAAGCCCAGAGCCCGTCCGAGAAGTTGAGTATCGGGTCTTCCAACTCCATGAACTTCCTGAAAGGAGGATGCTTGGCGAATTTTCTCGCTGCCTCTTCCTTTCCGCAGCCATATACCTCGCACCAGAAGCTCAACGGCACCCGTTCGGCGAGTTGCCTCAGGATGAATTCGGAATCGCTCTCTTTCTTGTTGGAACTTACCTCGGACAGCCCCAGGGCCTTCATCTCCGGGGTGTATCCGATCTCGTCGTATGACCATCCGGTAAGCATGTTGTGCCTGATATGTCCGCGCAGAAGTTCGCAGCAGCGCGTCACCATGGCTGAATCGGGAATCATGCACAGAAGTTGCCGTGCCGTTTCCTTGACCATAGAGCTACGGTCCGACTCCAGCACTTCCTGTATGAAAGGTTCGTCGGTCTTGCTGATGTTTGTCCGGAGACATTCAAGCAGTTCGTTGCGCTGGTTAGCCGGTTCGCTTTTCCAGTCTTTCCGCAGCAGTTCGAGGGCTGCGGCAGGATCCTGCTGCCTGAATCTGGCAAGCATCTCCTTACGCTCGCCGTGGGTGGCCGTATCCCAGAAATCGGTCTTTTCGCATTCCTCTCCGGCAAGGCCCATTTGCTTGGTCAGCCATAAGCCTCTATTCCCGACGAGATTTTTCAGCAGCCTTCGTTCTTCAAACCGCAACGGGTTGTTGCGGTCATAGGCACGCCGGATAAGCAGCTGGAGGTATTCGGGTGAAATGATTTTTCCCGATCCCTGTGCCAGACGGTAGGCGTAGGCCAGCATATAGCGTGTGCTGTGGAGTCTGGAAAAGAGTTGGCTCCGGTCCTTGTCGAAATACGGCAGTTCCTCTTCCGGGGCTGTTTCCACGGGGACAATGCCTTCCGCTCCGGCTGGTTCCCATCCGGCACGCCTGTAGGCGAAGGCGGATGCGGCTGTCATATACAGGAACGCTTCCGTGTCTTCGGCTTTCTCGCGGATTCCGTCTACCAGCGTCTGAAGGGACTCGGGAAAGGCTCCGGGAGCGCATTCACGGTTGGCTGTTCCAAGCAGTGCAGCCTGTATGATAGGTTCAGTTACGTTCATCTCTCCAAGTATGATATTCTTTGTTGTACCAAATGGATTTCAGTTCCCATATATCCCCGTTTACAAGGATCAGCGCTGCGAACAGATTGCCGCCGGTAATGGCGAGGATGTCGATGTAGGTTTCCTCGGGCATCGCCACACAGACGGCATTGCCCGCGTTGTCCAGCAACGTGTAGTCTTTCCCGTTACGGGCGACCCTTACGTCATCCACAAGCAGGGGGACATCCTCGGAAAACGGATTCGTCAGCATGGCCGTGCGGTACACCGCGGCAGCCTGCTTCAGGTCAGGGCTGCACGCCGGCACAAAGTTTTCTTCCGCGAGTACGGACTCCCGGAACAATGTACGTCGGCATGTACCCGTACCGTTGTAAAAGCATAGCGCCCCTTTATAGACACTGCCCGGGATCCAGCTCTCGGTGGAAAAGGTACCGGCAACGGCGAAACTCAGGTGTCTGGCGAAAAGCTCGCTTTCCTTTCCGTAAAACCAGTAGATGTCGGTGTTGACATCGTTGACTTTACGGGACTGCTTGTGAAGGACGAGCCAACTGTCCGCCACCGGCTCTCCGGCAAGGACGTTTTCCTTGGACTGCGGATATCCAATCTGCGTGCGTATCTCGTCCTTCCATTCTTCGGCAAGGCCGTCCATGTTCCTGTAGCTTTGCATGAGCAGGTACAGCCTACCCATGCTTTCCGTCAGGTCGGATTTCCAGCTTTCCGAGTCGAAGTCTATAGCCTCCATGGCTCTCAGTCTTCCCGCAAGTCCCGGTGCCTGGGCATCCACCATCCTTCGGGCCATGTTGTCAAATAGGGTATAGGCACGTTCCGGAACATTCAGGAATCCGTTGCGTACCAGGTCCTTCATCCATACCTCAAGGTCGGATATGCCTCCCAGTACCTTCTGGTGCCGCTTTTCCTGCCTTTTGGCCTGAGCCGCTTCATCCACCGGGGTTTCGCTTTTGGCTTTCTGCTCCTTCTTTTCGGCCTTCTCCGTTCTTTTGGCCAGCCAAGCCGTCACCCATTCCGGCTCTTCCGCCTGCGTGAACTGGTCAGGCTGGCGGGCGTACAATAGCAGCAGGCCAAGCCCATGCTTGCACGGGAATTTGCGGCTCGGGCAGGAACACTTGAACGCAATGTCATTCAAGTCTATCACAGTCTGGTAGGGATTCTTTCCGCTTCCCTGGCAATGCCCCCAGACGGCACGTCCGCTGCATTCCCTCAGTACCCATTTGCTTAAGGTTGCCAGTCCTTTGCCGGCCTTTACCGATGAGTCGTCGGGAGCGAGCTGCAATATTTGTTCTTCTGTCAAGTTCAATGGCATACGCAACAAGTTAATTGGTCATTGATAAATCATTCCCTGTTTCCGGTAGTATATACTCCGGTGTTGATATCCAGTACAGGACGTTTGGGTTGTATCAGTGCGTCTTCGTATTGTTGAAATACTTGATTCATATTGAAATGCTTTTGATTGTGAAACGAATCGGTTAATCCCACCAGAAATACCATATTCTGGATTGACGCAATGTGTCGGCCAGACAACCTACGCTATCATAGTTCTGATCCATGTCGGGACAAAAAGCATATTGCTGTATCGCGACTTTGTTTGCACATTCTTTTGATACAGGTGTGGGAAGCTCGTACTCCAATTCGTCATGCGTCAGGACGCTTGGAACGGCACCATATTGCTCATACCAATACTTCGAAACAGCCATCAGTTCGGGAGTCGACGGACAATCATTCCAGCCACCAAAAGGCAGATAGGCAAAAATCTGCCAGGGTTCGCTAACGGGAATTCGGGCGAGAATCAATGGATAAGTCATGTTGGTTTCGGCATCCCAATAGCTGGAAAAGCGATGGTTATTGAATCCTCCTTGCATTTCTTCATCTTGCTCCTGATAATCTTCACCAGTCAAGTTTTCAAGAATGGATTTTCCATCGTTCGCCGGATTTTCCAACATTTCCTTACGATAGGCTTCTACTTCCTCCCAATTAAAGTCGTACGCATCGGCATCTTCACAGCTCGCATCTGAATTCTCAATCAAGCATTCCCATAATGTTTCATCCACTTTAATCAGAACAGGCACATAACCTTCCCTTACTCCCAAACGTTTGGCGTAACTATAGGCTGCCATAATGGGATCGTCATCGCGCATAGACGGAAAGTACGTACACTCGCAATCCAGGTAATCCATAAAGGCAGATGCCAGTTCTGAGGGCTTTGCTGTAGATTGGTCAATTTGCTGACCGTGCCAATTGGCAAACCGTCGGTCCATCAGCTGCGCCATCTGCTGGTAATACTCGTTGTCAAATGGGATGAACAGGTATGCCTCTTCCTTGAATTCGTCGGAATGATACCTTTCTGCTCCGAAATACTCTAAAGCATAGTTGTCAATGTCTCCCGGGAAGAAGGGATGCTCATTCGCTCCATAATACCAGCCATAGTAGTAATCAGCAAAGGAACGCCCCTCTTTGTTAAACAAGGCTTTAGTCAAACTTCCGTTCAACTTTTCCTTGATAAACAAACGCAGGTCTACATTCGCAGCATTGTTTTTAACGCTATGAACCACATCGCCGTACTGCTTCAGAAAATCATCGCTCATCAGGTTGTTTTCCATGCACCATCGTAGATAGATGGCTACATGATTGTAAGCCGTGATAGGATCTACACTCAACTCTTTCTCTTCTATTTTCTGCACGTCGTATCCCACATTGTCCATCACTTGGTCAACATCGTCGTCTGACGTTTCAGGTGTATCTGCTACCTCAGCTTCCTCAACTACCTTGTTTACATTTCCGAATGAGATTTTCAATGTCATTTTATCAGGCAGAGCAACTCCCTTATTCCGAGTGATGGAATGTTTGTCGTCAGCAGAGAAGCCAATGGTTTCACCGTCATTGAGCACTGCATCATATTCCAGAACATAGCCCACCATGCTTGTCAAAAAGTCTCTCACTTCAGAGGGTTCAGCGTCGACGTCCAACACCTCCATTTCGTCCTTACCGAAACATTCCATACCATAAGTATAGCCACTTACGCCTTTCTCGGTGCGATAAAGCCCGAACCAAATCCAGTTGAAGATAGGCAAGCGGTCATCCTTCATCATACCGGCAAAACCTTCATAGAGATGGGGTTGGAAAACGACACCACTGGTATAGATGCCCGTGACGTTTTTTTGCAGACAGCAAACTGAAAGCAGTTTTACGTACAGTTTACCCCGCTCAATCAGGTTTTCTTCGTTACCAAGTACAGCCACCATCAAGTGCGCCTGATGCGCTTGTGCTACTTGCTCAGCCTCGGGCCACATGTAATTGTTCTTGGCACATTCTGCAGCTTCTCCATGAGGAACGGGGTAATGCATTAAACTAACTGCCGCCATCATCTTGCCTATATTAAATACTAGAACGTCATCCTGCTGTGATTCGTCCTCTTCTTCACAAGCTTCTATATTCCATTGCTCTTTGAGGTCATGGATGAACTTTTCCTGATTCCAATTTTCGTCTGCCAAGAGCGCAAATCCGACAAACGTTCCCGGCTTGTTTTCTTCACAATCAGTTTCCGACTCGTTCTTTGACGTACTACTGCATTCCTCTATCACTAATTGTGCATTTTCGTCTTCCGGATCCAGTTCAGCCCATTTTTTGGCATAAGCTAAGGCTTGCTCTTTCTGTCCCGGAAGATACTGATGGGCATAAGCCATACGCATGTTCCACGTAGCTTCGTTCTCGCCGACATTGCGAACAGATTCCAACAATTCTAAGGCCTTGTTCAGAGCCATTTTCTGTTTATCATTTTCCGGCTCCTTGCCGTGATCACCCAAAATGGCATAGTTCTCATAGCTTCGTACCAATCGCATGATAACCTCAAAGTTACGCTCCACTTCGGGAATGCGCTCCAGGATTCGGATACACTTGGAATAGCTTTCGCGCTCATTCCATTGTTCGATTGCGGCGAAAAACTCCTCTGCATTTTCAGCAGTATAAGGTTCTATCTCGCTATCAGCTTCTGTCAATTTACGTATATCCCCGTCGCTGATAAAGTCTGCTGCATAGAACGAATAATCCGGGTATGCTTCCAAAAGGGGAAGTACCTCTTGAAGGAATGAATGAATGTTAAACACGAACAGGTCGATGTAGCTATAGTCAGTACCCGTTGCACCGCCTATAATCTGTCCTAAGTTATGGGGCTTCAGAATTTCGTCTGTAATGCGATCTTCCAAGTCATGACGGAAATTCAATGTAGCCTGTCCGTCCTGATGGTTTCGGAATACCAGGAAGATTGCTTGCGCACCGAAACTATTGGCGTGATCGAAAATTTCAGTAGATTGACTGTAGTATTCAGCGACAAGCGATTCCATACAAGTTATTCCAAACATCACGTCGGCACGCAGTTCTTTGCTATCCTTGGGTGTTAAGTGGTAACCTGTGTAAAGGTCCTTTGGATTTTCAAAAAATTCTTTGCCGTTGGCTTTCACTGTCTTTTCAATATGCTTTTTCAACTGGGATAAAGCAATCATGCGCTTGTCACTTTTATCAGCCATTTCTACCGTACGGATGTACTTCACCGATACGCCCTCGCCTAATACGAGGTCGAGCATCACACGGAAAGCACCTTCAGCCTGTTCAACAGACAAATTGTCAAATCCCGGATCGTAATACTTGATGTGGAAATCGCTGCTTTCTTCATTATAGGATGGCAGTACCTGAATGTTGCCCAACTCGAAGTTCGTGTCAAACATTTTGAAGCCAAATGAAGTATCTGTACCCTGATTGAATGGGAAAAACTTCCATTTGCCTTTCAAACATTCGGGCATACGCGAAATTACATAAGGATAGATTACAAAGAGGTCCGGCCAACCTTCTACCGAAAAAGTAAATTCATGGTCGCCCCCAATGTTGAATCGTGCGTGTTCGGAAATCAACTGAACTCCCTCACTGACAAATGACATAAAATCGTTGGCTTCTTCATTGGACTTTGGTTGCATCATGCTTGAGAGTTTTTTCTCATTTTCTACAAACCAATTCCAAAACTCCTCTACGCGCTTTGTCAAGGGATGATAAAGATTACACCACCGGATAAATAGTGGCGCATCAGGATCTTCCGGGTCAAGTGCAGCAGCCTTGGTAAAATAGCGTAAAGCCTCCCGTTCGCGGTCTTGGTAATACAGTGCATAGCCCAATCTGAAATTCCAAAGCGCATCATCCTCGCCTTCCAGACGAATCGATTCCAACACTTCTTCAGCTTTGGCATACGCGTTCTGGTTGTTATATGCTCTGGCCAACAGACTCTTTGCTTGAAAGTCGCGTTCTGCTTCGGGAAGTTGTTCCAAAGTATCTATAATTGCTTGATGCTCATCAGCATCGTGCCATTCACTTATTTGTTTGATTAAATCTGCATTCATACGTGTAGGTATTAGGATGGATGTAGTTAGTCATATAAACAACGCAGCGATTTCGGCCACGCTCTATGAGATTGTGACGGAAATCGCTGCTACATATTGTATATTAGATTATTGCGTTGCATGAGTACCACACAAACGGCACTACGGCATTGTTTTACCTGATTACGTGTTGCAATCAGGCTGTATGAGGTTATAACACCCCAAAGGAAAAGAAGGAGAACAACGGCCATAGTCACCGCAAACGTAATCGGTATTGTCATAGGTATTGCTTTAAATGGTTATCACTTAATTGTTCAATCATGCATAGGGTATTTACAGGTTGCCCGTTATAAAAATGGGTTTTGGTTCTTTCTGTATAATTCCAGTTATGGTTAAGATTTCGGCCGCAATATACAAATTATTTGCTTTACCCCCCCCCGTTAATGGGTGTTAAAACATTTGTTGGTAGATAATTTTTTCAAATCTTGCTCCTTCAATATATGAGATGTACATATAAAAGATTGAGAATTGACAATGGGTAGTTGTTGAAAATTGCAGGGATTGAAATTGGTGGTAGAATCGTTATCATTGCTTTTGTGGTTTGTCTTGGCTTTAACAAATTTCTGAATAAATACTAATTATGGTCGCTGGTATCTGTACTAAATTTAGGGTGAAATAGTTAGTTGGGAAACAGACCTTGTATCGTTCGTGAAAGCGCTGATTATCAGTAGTTCCTTGTTTGTTTAAAAAGTCTCGGAACTAATTTCAACAAGGTCGGAACTAATTCGAACTAGCTCGGAACTAATTTCAAGAGTCTCGGAATAAATTTTCACAAGGTGCTTCTGCCTGTCTATAATGACTGTTGGCAGATAGGGTAGAGGGTATTTTGCGTTAATATTATTTCACTATTAGAAAAGCTGTGCCATTAACATTTCCTACGAGAACTATGGCTTAGTTTCTGGTTTGTGGTGTTGTTGAGGCTCGTAGAGTGTATGAAAAAGAAAGCTGTGCCATAAACGATGGTTATGGCACAGCTCTTGACATAAATCTTAAGTTATTACTTTAGTTCATAGAGTTATAGGCTATTTAGTCGTCCCTTAAAAAGCCCATTTTTGCGAGATATTGTTCAAGTACAGTATCTC
>ERZ779852.400-NODE-400-length-48023-cov-8.381108_pt1 | contig 48023 bp, 29 predicted proteins | sample MGYA00511559_ERZ779852 | MGnify/ENA primary metagenome ERZ779852 (study PRJEB29588, sample SAMEA2157977) | human gut metagenome | biome: human gut; feature: human-associated habitat; material: faeces | place: Denmark | collected 2008/2010 ...
ATTTCTTTTTGTTAACTCTTAATTCAAAACTCTAAAAAAAAACTCTTAAAGGTTTCCAAATTAAAACAAAAGTATATCTAAAACCATATTAATAATTTAATTATATAAGTAAATGTATTTGGTACTATAATTGAACAATAGAGTTACTGTCCTTTTCCTGACCAATCAAGACATACACCTTATTTATATACTACAAAATACTCTGATTTCTTCTCTTTTTTTATAAGTCCAAGAAGGACTTAATCTCTCCTTATTACCAGAACTTGAAAGTTTACAAGAATAAAATAGACTTTGAAAACCTTAATTTTTTAATAAGTATAAATAAGGATCTATGTTTAAAAACTTTAAATCTGTCAGTATGCTGCTATTCCTAGGTGGTATATCAACCGGAATAGCCAGTGCGATACCCGTCAGTGGTGTATCAGGAATGAACATTGTTCAGCAAGGCAGTGTTTGTAAAGGTGTAGTAAAAGATGCCAATGGTGAAACGATCATTGGTGCCTCTGTAGTTGTAAAAGGTACCACTAACGGTACAATTACTGGACTAGACGGAGACTTTGAAATCCCAAATGTAGAAAAGGGAACCACTATCGTTATTTCATTCGTCGGCTATCAAACTCAAGAAATCGTCTGGAATGGTCAGCCTATCAACATCACATTGCAAGACGATACCAAACTTCTGGATGAAGTTGTTGTTGTTGGCTACGGTACGCAAAAGAAAGTCAATTTAACAGGAGCTGTTTCTATGGTAGATTCGGAAGTATTGGCTTCACGTCCTGTTTCTAACGTATCACAAGCCTTGCAAGGCCAGATTCCGGGTTTGAACATGTCTGTAAACAACAATGGAGGTTCTTTGGAATCAACAATGAGTTTTAACATTCGTGGTACCGGTACTTTGGGATCAGGCTCAAGCGCTTCTCCATTAGTTCTGATTGATGGTGTAGAAGGTGATATGAATACTTTGAACCCGAACGACATCGAAAACATTTCTGTATTGAAAGACGCATCTTCATCATCAATTTATGGTGCACGTGCAGCATTTGGTGTTATTTTGATTACTACCAAAAATGGTAAAGCCGGAAAAACTCACGTCAACTACTCTGGAAACGTTCGTTTCAACGATGGTATCGGTATTCCTAAAATGGCCAATTCATACGACTTTGCCACCATGTTCAATGCAGCCAGCACCAATGATGGTAATCCTCCTATCTTTAATGATGCCTATATGCAGAATATTAAAGATTACATGGATGGTAAACTGACTCAGTCAACTGTTGCCAACGGAAATGTATGGGCTAAATGGAATGAAGGTGCTTATGACAACATTGACTGGTTCAATGAGTTCTATAAGAGTTGGGTTCCTTCTCAGGAACATAACCTCAGCATCAGTGGGGGCAATGAAAAGACTCAATATGTTTTGAGTGGAAACTTCTTAGGACAAAACGGTTTGCTACGTCATGGTGATGATTATATGAACCGATATACCTTGAATGGTAAAATCACTACCCAACTGGCAAGTTGGGCCAAATTAACTTACACAACCCGTTGGACTCGTGAAGATTATGGACGTCCTTCCTATATGAATGGATTATTCTTCCACAACGTTGCACGTAAATGGCCTATCCAGCCTGCATACGACCCGAACGGTTTCCCTATGAACGAAAGCGAAATCGAACAGATGGAAAATGGTGGTTTGCAGACTAAGAATAAAGATTTCTATACCAACCAGCTGGCTGTTGTATTTGAACCGATCAAAGACTGGCATATCAATTTGGAAGGAACCATCCGTACACAATCCGATTTTGAACACTGGGATGTACTTCCTGTTTATTATTGGGATGTAAACGGTAATCAGCAACCAATGGCCTGGGGTATGGGTGATGGTACTTACTCTCCGGGACAAAGCCGTGTCAATGAATATGGTTACAAAGAAAACTATTATGCAACCAATATCTACACCGACTATTCCAAAACATTCGATAGCGGACACTATTTCAAAGTATTGCTCGGATTCAACGCAGAAAAATATTCTACTCGTAGCATTACCGGTCAACGTGACGGCCTGATCTCACCAGAGGTTCCGACATTGAATACAGCTGTTGATGCCGACATTGCAACAGGAGGATACGCTCACAACGCCGTTGCCGGTTTCTTCGGCCGTATCAATTATACTTATAAAGATCGTTACATGGCTGAAATTAACGGTCGTTATGATGGATCTTCTCGTTTTGTCGGAGACAAGAGATGGGGCTTCTTCCCTTCTTTCTCTTTAGGATGGAACATTGCACGTGAAGCATTCTTTGAAAAATTCGGTGAAAAGAGTACAATCTCAACCTTAAAACTGAGAGCTTCATGGGGACAGCTTGGTAACACCAATACAGACAGCTGGTATCCGTTCTATCAGTCAATGCCAGTAGGAACCAACTATTCATGGATTGTCAACGGCTCTCTGCCCAGCTACTCATCAAACCCGGGCCTGGTTAGTTCTTTAATGACATGGGAAACAATTCAGTCATGGGATTTAGGTCTTGACTTCGCTTTACTGAATAACCGCTTAACCGGTAGTGTAGGTTACTTTGTCCGCAAGACTTTGGATATGGTAGGACCTGCTCCTGAATTGTCTTCTTTACTGGGTACAACCGTTCCGAAAGTCAACAACTGTGATATGAAATCCTATGGTTTCGAGCTTGAATTAGGATGGCGCGATCAGATTGGTGATTTCCAATATGGCGTATCATTCAACATGTCTGATGCTCAGCAGAAAATTACCCGTTATCCGAACCCGTCAAATTCATTGAACACCTATTATGAAGGTCAGATGCTGAATGAAATTTGGGGTTATACAACCATTGGTATTGCACAAAGCGATACAGAAATGCAAGAACACTTGTCTAAAGTAGATCAGAGTGCACTTGGAAGCGGATGGGGTGCCGGTGATATCATGTATGCAGACCTGAATGGTGATGGACGAGTTAATAGTGGTTCTTATACAACAGATGACCCGGGTGACCTGCGCATAATCGGAAACTCAACTCCACGCTACAATTACGGCTTCACACTGGATGGTTCCTGGAAAGGATTCGACCTGCGTCTGTTCTTCCAGGGTATCGGAAAACGTGACTTGTGGTTGCCGGGTACTTATTTCTGGGGAACCAACGGAGGAATGTGGTCTTCCAATGTATTCGAAGAACACCTGGACTACTGGACTCCTGAAAACCCGGATGCATACTATGCACGCCCATCCTGGACAGGACGTAACCACCAAACTCAAACAGGTTACCTGCAGAATGGTGCCTACCTTCGTCTGAAGAACATCACTTTGGGTTATACATTGCCGAAAGCATGGACTCAGAAAGCCTCAATGGAAAATGTACGTATCTACATCTCTGGAGATAACCTGTTAACATTCAGCCACGTAAGCAGTATATTCGATCCGGAAAACATCGGTTCACTCTATGGTGATGCCGGTAAGACCTATCCATTGCAACGCGTTATTTCTGTAGGTGTCAATATTAATTTCTAAATAACAAGCAAAAATGAAAACAACATATAAAAGTTTATTCGCAGCATGTATGCTGGCCGGATCCGGTTTAGCTATTACTTCATGCAATGACTTTCTGGATTTGGCTCCGCTGGATCAGGTAACTCCGGAGGTATACTTCCAGAATGCAGACCAACTTGGAGCTTACAGTATCTCCCAATACAATAGCATTTTTACAACTCCTAGTGGTTGGGGACAGGGAGCTATCCTGACGGGAGATGCAAATACAGACAATATGGTAAGCGGTAGTGCCAACCAATCTTATTTCACCAAAGATTATTGGAAAGTAGCACAATCCGGAGATTTAGGTTTCAGTCTGATTCGTTATTGTAACTATTTCTTTGAAAATGTATTGCCCAAATACGAAGCAGGAGTGTACGACAGTGACTTGACCAATGCCAAACACTATATCGGTGAAATGTATTTTATCCGTGCATGGGTCTATTTCTCCCGATTGAAAACTTATGGCGATTATCCGATCTTAACCGACGTAGTTACTGATAGCAAGGAAGACTTGATTGCACATGGTAAGCGTATGCCGAGAAATGAAGTGGCAGACTTCATCCTCAGCGATTTGGATAAAGCCATTGACTTATTACAAGATCAAGGATTTGCAGCAAATAACCGTATCAATAAACAGGTTGCCCAACTTGTTAAATCACGCGTAGCCCTGTATGAAGCTTCTTTTGAAACCTATCATAAAGGTACAGGACGTGTACCGGGTGATGAAGGATGGCCAGGAGCTGCAATTCATCCTAACTATCAGTTTGATGTAGATGCACATATCAAGAATCTGCTTACTCAAGCCATGGAATCTGCACAAGTAGTAGCTGACGGTGTTACACTGACAGAAAATACAGGTGTGCTTGATCAGGATCCACTTGCTCCAACTAATGGATGGAATCCTTACTTCGAAATGTACAACAGCCAGGATCTGTCTGGAATCAGTGAAGTTCTGATGTGGAGAGCTTATGGTACTGTCGGTTCATCCAACATCAATCATGGTGTTCCTGCATACATCGTAACCGGTGGATACAATGGTTTGCTGAGAGGTTATATCGAAAGCTTCCTGATGGAAGATGGTCTGCCCATCTATGCTTCATCAGCAGAAAAGCCTTATATGGGTGATGAAACTTTGGATAATGTAAAAGCGAACCGTGACGGTCGTCTGCAATTGTTCGTATTCGGAGAAAGCAACAACCTTCCGATTCTGTCAACTGGTAATGATGACGTTCATAAATTCCTTCCGGTATTGGCTCCCAAACGTGCCGGAGAAATGGGAGATATGACAGGTTACCGTATGCGTAAAGGAGAAAGCTTTGACAAAACTCAAAATGTATACGGTAAAGCCCAATCTACAACCGGACAAATCTTGTTCCGCGGTGTAGAAGCTTACCTGAACTACATCGAAGCTCAATACATGCGTGATGGAAAACTTGACAACACTTCTGACAAATATTGGAGAGCTGTCCGTACACGTGCACATGTTGATCCTGACTACACCACAACAATCAGAGCAACTGATATGAATCAGGAAGCTAAAGGTGACTGGGGTGCCTATTCACAGGGACAGTTGGTTGATGCTACAACTTACAACATCCGCCGTGAACGCCGTTGTGAATTCATCGGTGAAGGTATGCGTTGGAACGATCTGGTTCGCTGGTCTTCTATGGATCAACTGGTGAACAATAAGTTTATCCCTGAAGGATGTAACTTCTGGGCAAGTATGTACCAAACTGCAATCTATGACGGGGAAGGTTATGACAATACCAACGTAGTGACCTACATTGAAGGACCGACCAACGAAAAAGCCAATATCTCCTCACGTTCAGAAAGTACCTATATTCGTCCGTACAGAATCTTGAGTAACAATCCTGTATTCGACGGTTATACCTGGATGAATGCACATTACAATTCTCCGCTGCCAATCCGTGAAATCGAATTGCTTTCACCGGATGAATCAGTTGAAACATCTGTATTGTATCAGACTTGGGGATGGCCTACAACTCCGAATCTGGAAGCTGAAAAATAAAATTCAGTACCCATAAATAATCTGAGGGGAATGACTGCAAATCAGAACAGCCATTCCCCTTTTCCTTTATTTTAAGATACTTTCCTATGAAAAGTCCCTTTTTTGTTTGCCAATCATCGTAATCATTATATCTTTGCAGGTATAAACGAAAAATATTGACTTATTAAATATATTAACTAAATCGTTAACGACCATGAGAGTAATTATCGAACCAGACTACCAGTCATTGTCTAACTGGGCTGCAAACTATGTAGCAAACAAAATCAATGCTGCTAAACCAACAAAAGAAAAACCGTTTGTTCTCGGACTTCCTACCGGTTCTTCACCTCTTGGTATGTACAAAGCACTGATCGAACTCAACAAGAAAGGTGTTGTTTCATTCCAGAATGTAGTTACATTCAACATGGACGAATATGTAGGCCTGCCCGAATCACATCCGGAAAGCTATCACTCTTTCATGTTCAATAACTTCTTCAACCACATCGATATCTGCAAGGAAAACATCCATATCCTGAACGGAAATGCTGCTGACCTGGAAGCAGAATGCGAAAACTATGAAAAAGAAATCGAAAAGTTCGGTGGTATTGACTTGTTCCTCGGTGGAATCGGTCCTGACGGACATATCGCGTTCAACGAACCGGGTTCTTCTCTGTCTTCACGTACTCGTGTAAAGACTCTGACAACTGATACCATCATCGCTAACTCTCGTTTTTTTGAAAATGACGTGAACAAAGTGCCCAAAACTGCGTTAACAGTAGGTGTAGGTACTGTTCTTTCTGCTAAGGAAGTACTGATCATCTGTAACGGACACAACAAGGCACGTGCTTTGCAGCATGCTGTTGAAGGTGGCATCACTCAGATGTGGACTATCAGCGCATTGCAGATGCACCGCCATGGAATCATCGTTTGCGATGAAGCAGCAACAGACGAACTGAAAGTCGGTACATACAAATATTTCAAGGATATTGAAAAGAACAACCTGTAATCACGACCCGAGTACTGCGATTACAAGCTGACCGCATAAACGCAGCAAGGAATCTGTAAGTCTGGAAAGATTACAGCATCCTTGCTGCGTTTTGCTTTTCTTATTAACTTAATCGAAGGAGGAACAACAACCATGAGAACAAACCTTAGTTCACAAATTTCACTGAACCATGTATCCCCCAGATACTACAAACCGGAAAATGCCGTTGAACGTTCAGTCTTGACCCGTCTGGAAAAAATTCCGACTGACATCTTCGAAACCATTGAAGAAGGTGTCAAACACATAGCTGATGAAGTTGCAGCCAAAATTCAGGAACGTCAGCGTGAAGGGAAATTCTGTACACTGGCCATCGGTACCGGCACTTCACTGCGCCCGCTGTTTACAGAACTTGTACGCAGACATAAAGATGAAGGATTGAGCTTCCGCAATGTCGTTGTCTTCAACTTATATGAATTCTATCCTTTGACAGAAGGCAATGGAAGCACTTTCGGACAGCTGAACAGCCTGTTCCTGTCACAGACTGACATTGACCGCCAGAATGTATTCACCATAGACGGAAGTATTCCCCAGAATGCAATCAGTGAACACTGCCGCCTGTATGAACAGCGTATCCAGACTTTCGGAGGTATCGACATTGTTCTGATGGGAATCGGACGCGAGGGAAACATCGGTATGAACGAACCGGGATCACATGCCAGCTCTCCTACCCGACTGATTCTGCTGGACGCTACATCACGCTCAGAAGCTGCACGCAACTGGGGTGTAGACAATCTGCCTCCCTGCTCCATCACCATGGGAGTTCAGACTATCCTGAGTGCACGGAAAATCTATTTGCTGACATGGGGCGAAGACAAGGCAGACATCATTCAGAAAGCTGTCGAAGAAAATGTCAACGATACACTCCCGGCTTCATTCCTTCAGCTGCATAACAATGTAAATGTATGCATTGACCTGGCTGCTGCTTCTCACCTGACCCGCATCCAGCGTCCCTGGCTTGTAACCAGCTGTGAATGGAACGACAAACTGATCCGGAGCGCTATTGTATGGCTCTGTACATTACTGAACAAGCCTATCCTGAAGCTGACCAACAAAGACTACAACGAAAACGGTCTGAGTGAACTGCTCGCTCTTTACGGATCTGCCTATAATGTCAACATCAAGGTATTCAACGACCTGCAGCACACCATCACCGGATGGCCGGGTGGAAAACCCAATGCTGACGATACTTACCGCCCGGAACGTGCCAAACCATTCCCGAAACGCGTAGTAGTATTCTCTCCGCATCCGGACGATGATGTCATCTCCATGGGAGGAACACTGAGACGACTTGTACAGCAAGGTCACGAAGTTCATGTAGCTTACGAAACCTCAGGTAACATTGCGGTTGGCGATGAAGAAGTAACCCGCTTCATGCATTTCATCAACGGATTCAACCAGCTCTTTGACAATGGCCAAAACGAAACGATCTGCAACAAATATGCAGAAATCAAACAGTTCCTGGCTGCCAAGAAGGAAGGTGACATGGATACCCGCGATATTCTGACCATCAAGGGACTGATCCGCCGCGGCGAAGCACGTACGGCTTGTACATTCAACAATATCCCGCTTTCACGCTGCCATTTCCTTGATCTCCCGTTCTACGAAACCGGTAAGATTGAAAAGAATCCGATCAGCGAGGCTGACGTGGAAATCGTTCTCAATCTGCTTCGGGAAGTAAAACCGCATCAGATTTATGTAGCTGGTGACCTGGCTGACCCGCATGGTACACACCGCGTCTGCACAGATGCCGTATTTGCTGCAATTGATGAAGAAAAGAATGCAGGAGCTGAATGGCTCAAAGACTGCCGCATCTGGATGTATCGTGGTGCCTGGGCTGAATGGGAAATCGAAAACATCGAAATGGCTGTACCTTTGAGTCCGGAAGAACTCCGCGCCAAACGTAATTCCATCCTGAAGCACCAGTCTCAGATGGAAAGTGCTCCGTTCCTGGGCAACGATGAACGTCTGTTCTGGCAGCGTAGCGAAGACCGTAACCGTGGTACTGCAACTCTTTACGATCATCTGGGATTGGCAAGCTATGAAGCTATGGAAGCTTTCGTAGAATATAAACCGATCTGATCAGCTGATCCTTATCAGTAATAAGCAAACTCTCCGACTGTCTGCCTGACAACCGGAGAGTTTTTTTATTGGTCAGAGAAGATCTTTCCACCTGATTTGCTGGAAGACCAGCTGAGCTCCGCTTCCTTCATAAACAATTCCCAGCGTATCTTCATCAATGGAAGTAATGCATGAGTACCCGAAACCTCCCCAGTCATCCAGTGTCAGCCAGTATTTTTCAGGCCAGGTCATCCCGTTGTCAAAGCTGAGTTTCAGGGTAAGATGGTCACGCGACTGATAAGAATCGGGATTAAAGAAGGCCAGCAGGGTTTTCCGGCTTCCGTCTTCTGCCCGATACACATGCTTATGAACAGAAGCCATGCAAGTAGGCTCCGTCAGTACGGCATGCGAAGTCGGATGTTCTTTCCAGGTTGTTCCCAGATCGGAAGTCACACAGATTCTCCGCCCGTTAGGTGACTTCTTTCCGTGATTCCGGTTATCCCGCATATTCAGCATAATGTCACCGTTATCCAGTTCAACCGCCATACACTCCGTTGTATTGGAGTAAGCCGGATTACTGGCTATCCATGTTTTTCCTCCATCCTTACTGTAAGTTATATTGGAAAACGGCAGACCGTTCCGGTCACGTCCCTGAGTAGGGAAAACCAGCGTTCCGTCTTCCAGAGTTATCCCATGACCGGGAGCCGGAGCATAAAGCCACCATTCAGGCCGCTTGGTCTGCGAAGTGATGTTAACCGGTTCGCTCCAGGTCTTTCCGTCATCCGTACTTTTCGTAATCAGAAACTGAGCTGTCTCCTTAATCTCCAGCCCCGGTTGTGAACCTTTTTCAATCCATTGATGGATCCAGCGGGTACTGTCCTGCGTCAGCCCCTCTACCCATCGGCCGGCCTTTCCGTCCAGAACTCCATGCATCCACAAGCCGGCCACATACAAGGTTCCGGTCTTTTCATCACTCAGAATACAGGCATCACTCACACCGTTATATTTTTCAGGCAGATTTCCCCACTCTTTACGATCCAGCACCCGCTGCATGGGCTGCCAGGTCTTTCCGCCGTCTTCACTCCGATTCAAAGCAATGTCTATATCTCCCTGCAAGTCTCTTCCTGATTCCCAGCGTGCATCATAAATGGCCAGCAAAGTTCCTTTCCGGGAAGTCACAAGCCCGGGAATGCGACTGGTATTTACTCCGTCCTGCTTGCTTTTGCGAAGAGCGATGCCAGTTCTAAGTCCTTCCGGATAAGTCGTTCCCAGATGAACCTTTCCGCTATCAAATGTTACATCCGTACAGTTCAGGTTAACCCTTCCTGACAAGGGCAGTCCCTCACGTGTCTTAACCACAAAAGCCCAGTAACAGGTATCTGATAAAAGTGACTCATGGAGTCTGAAAGATCCCTGTCTCTCCGTCACTTTCGACACAGCAATCCGTTTATTCCGGTCCATTCTTCCCCGGGCATTACAGGCATACAGTGATATTTCAGCTATCTGATCCAGACAGTCCGTTCCCTCAAAGGAATAAGAAAGCCCTGTCATACGATCCTTGCTGCCGCCCTGCCTGATTGCCTGCAGATATCCAACATGATTATTGTCCTCTCCGGAAAGAACCGGCAAACTGGCCCGATGAAAAGTGACATCGACCTGACCGGCAGCCGACAGGCAAACCAGCTGCCAGAATCCCCAAACTAAAAAGATACCGTTTTTTTTCATCATATTTTGATTTCGGTTTCAAACTCAAGGTTAAACCATTCATTTATTTTATAAGGCAAATAAATGAAAATAAAGTCATTCATGCAATTTCTTTGGCTTATCTTTGTAGCGTAAACTATGAAAAAATGATCTATGAACATGAAAAAGTATTATTGGGGAATAGGAGCAGCTCTGCTCTGTATTTTTGGGGGAACAGAATGTACCCGGCCAGTCCAGGAAACTCCGGCATCCGGATTCGCTTCTGTCCGGAATGAAATACTGGTGGATTCACTCGGCAGAGAACTCGTTCTCAACGGGATCAACCACGTAACCAAATCTCCTGAGGACAGATATGTCTATCCAAATGATGAACTGCTTTTCAAAGAGTTCCGCAACTGGGGAATCAACTGCATCCGCTATGGCATCAACTGGGACGGTCTGGAACCGGAACCGGGACAATACAATGAAAGCTATCTCCAGGAAATTGACCGGAGAGTCCGTTGGGCAGAAGAAAACGGTATCTATCTTATTCTGGATATGCATCAGGATCTGTTCGGACGAAAATTCGGAAACGGTGCTCCGGAATGGGCTACGCTTGACGAATCCTTGCCTCATGCAACGGGAGAGGTCTGGAGCGACTCCTATCTGATCAGTCCGGCCGTACAGAAATCATTCGACAACTTCTGGGCCAATTCACCAGCCAAAGATGGAACCGGTATTCAGGATCATTACATCAATGTGTGGGGAATGCTGGCCGAAAGGTACGCAGACTGCAAGTCTGTCATCGGTTTCGACGTCATGAACGAACCTTTCATGGGAACGCAGGCACAGGCTGTTTTCCAGCAATTCATGGAAGGATATATACAGTATCTTCACAAACACGGACAGACACAGATTTCTCCGGAGGCAATGACTGCGGTATGGGATAATGAAGACCAGCGGGCAGAACTTATGAACCAGCTGACAGACAAAGAGGCTTTCACTGAAATACTTCATGCAGCTTCGGAAACCGTTTCCCGGTTCGAACAGAATGAATTGAGTCGCTTTTACCAGAAGCTGCGCGACAGAATCCGGCAGGCAGACAAGAACCATCTTCTGTTTCTGGAACATAATTATTTCTGCAACATGGGTATAAAGAGTTCCTTCCACATACCTGCTGACACTAATGGGAAACCTGATTCTCTGTGCGTCTATGCTGCTCATGCCTATGACTGGGTAGTGGATACAGATGCTGCCGTTAATCCGGGCTACGAACGTCTGGACTTTATCTTCAGTCAGCTTACGGCTTCTGCCAGAGAACGTCACCTGCCGGCACTGGTCGGGGAATGGGGCGCATTCTATCTGGGAAAAAGTTATCTGCAGTCTGCCCGGCATCAGATCGGCCTGATTGAAAAATACAAACTGGGACATACCTACTGGTGCTGGTGGAAAGACATTGAGACGCAAGATTATTTCAGTAGTGTCATTTCCCGTCCTTATCCGCAGGTAGTCAACGGACAACTCCTGTCCTACAGTTCCACAGACGGACTGACATGCCAGTGGAAGGAGGACAAGACATCTCCAGCTCCCACTCTGATATTCCTGCCTGACCTGAAGGCAGTTTCTCCGGAACAGATCCGGATAACTCCTGAATCATCCTGGGAACTGATTCCTCTGGAAAAAGGAAGTAAAGCCGGCTTTCTGAGCATTACGCCGACAGGAACAGTCCGGTCGCTCCAACTGAAATAAAGATCATTCGCATACGACCGTACGATGCCTTCGCTTTGGCTGGCCAATGCACAAAATCGACCGCACGATGGGGCCTCAACGAACGCTCGATGAAGCACAATCGACCGCACGATTCTGTCCCATCGTGCGGTCGATTCTGACGGCTTCTGAATAGAGCCCAATGCTATCTGAAAGAAAGCTCAATCTTAATCAATCTGCAAGGTAAAACCACCGCCCGGAGCCAGATGAACTTTCAACGGCTGTGCGGAACTTACGCTTACTTCTTCGCGCTTGTAATCGCGTGCAGTACGATGAGCATTCACTCCATCCTTGAAGAGAACAGCCTTGTGACTTCCTGAAGAAAGGAAAGACAGATCAACTTCCACATCGCGTGCATCCCAATTGTTCAGACCGCCGACAAACCAGGTATCTCCCTTGCGTCTGGCTGTTATGATATATTCTCCCATCTTGCCGTCCAGCACCACTGTTTCATCCCAGACCGTCGGAACCTGAGCAATGAAAGAAGTGGATTCCGGCTCACGCATATAGTTGCTTGGGGAATCACACAGCATATTGAAAGGTGATTCCAGAACAATATACATGGCAAGCTGATGACAACGGGTACCCTGACTCATCGGTTCACTATTACTTGGATAATAATTCTCACGGGTTGCATTACGCATGGCTCCCTGGGTATAGTCCATCGGACCGGCCACCTGACGAATAAACGGAATCATTACATCATAAGTAATCTGGTCAAATCCTGCCGGACGCCATTTCATCTGTTCCAGTCCATGCACTCCCTCAAAGTTCAATACATTGGGATAGGTACGGTTCAGTCCGGCCGGCTTATGCGTTCCGTGCAAATCAAGAATCAGGTGATATTTGGCACACATGGCAGCTGCACGGTGATTGAAGTCTGTCATCAGCTGGTCATCACGGTCCATAAAGTCAACCTTGAATCCTTTCACACCCATTTCAGAGAAATAACGGCATACATTCTCCATGTCGCGTTCGAAAGCATAATATCCTGCCCACAGAATAATGCCCACGTTACGGGCTGCCGCATAGTCTACCAGTTCTTTCAGGTCTATTTCCTTCACAACCTGCATCAGATCAGCCTTCAGGTTCACAGCCCATCCTTCATCCAGAATCACATATTCAATGCCATACTGAGAAGCAAAATCAATATAAGCCTTGTAGGTTGCATTGTTTACTCCGGTCTTGAAGTCTACGCCACAGAGGTTCCAGTCATTCCACCATTCCCAGGCTACTTTTCCCGGTTTGATCCAGGATGTATCTGATAATTTGGAAGGTTCAGCCAACAGATAGCTCAGATTGGATGCAGCCAGCTGTGTATCACGAGTAGTCACTACCGCTACACGCCAGGGGAAATTGCGCGGCCCGTCTACCTTCGCAATGTATTCTTCACGGGTTTGCACACGCATCTGCAGGTTATTGTGTCCGCCTTGTTTCATGGTCTTGGGATAAGGAGCCTGTATGCCGCTCAGCGAGTTGGAACCTTTCGCATTTGTCAGATACAGCCCCGGATAATTGTTCAAGTCTGTTTCGGTGATGCAGACCTTTACCTCCGGTGTGGCCTGAACGACCAGTGGCAGGAACATCAACCGTTCCTTGTTCAGCTGTGAAATAGGAGCGGTCGTATAGACATTCTCAAAAGAATTATGGAACTGCCCGTTGTAATCACCGTCTTTTCCCGCATTTACGTAAGGTACGCTGGCCGTTACGTCAGCCGGGAAGCGGTAATCAACTTCCTCATTCAAGATGCAGAAAGGCTTTTTGGCATGATTGACAAAACGGTAAGCCACCCCGTCATTATAGGCACGGAACACGACGCTGTAGTCTCCCTTGAAACGGAGAGTCAGCTCATTGTAATAATCGCGTACACAACTGGAGCGATAAAAAGGAGCATCAATCTGCGTATCATTCTTCTTCTCCGTAACCTTGGAAAGACGAGCCTTGTCTCCCCATACCTTTCCGTTGTCCAGCGTTGCAGAGATCGGAGAAGGAGCCAGCACCTGCTGGCCGTTACAGGAAATATCATACGTCAGTTTGTCTCCGACGGTAATGGTTGATTTCAGTTTTCCGTCGGGTGAAGACAGCAAAAGCTGTTTCTGCCCCTGTACAGAAAGTGCAAAGAGTGCACATGTGCAAGTTAGTAACAGATTCAATTTTTTCATATCAAATAAGATTAATAAACAGTTCAAGAAAGAAAGGAGGCACCAACCGATGCCTCCTCCTTAATACCCATCAAAACGGGCATCAGATAGAAACAACAATCTTAATCACCTAAAAAAACTATCCTATCTGATATCTTATTTACATACAAATGTAATTTCTCCCGCATGGATCAAGTCTTCATGTGTCAGACGGTATTTGGAATATTTCTTACCGCCCAGACGGATCTGGTCAATATAACCGTCACCACCTTCCTTGCGGATCACCAGCTTGTCTGTTCCCCAATAAGCCGGATCAAGCTTGATGGTAATCTTGTCGAAGGTCGGAGTGGTCAGTGTATATTCCGGAACTCCCGGACAATCCGGATAGAAGCCCATCATGCTGAAAATAGCCCAGGAAGACATGGTTCCTGTATCTTCATTTCCCGGCAGTCCGTTAGGTTTCGTTGTATAATGTTTGGCCAGCAGTTCCTTTACCAGTTTCTGGGTTCTCCATTCTTCTCCCTTGAAATAGCTGAAAAGATAAGGATAGGCAATGTCCGGTTCATTGGCGGGATCATAATAGCCCTTGTCGAACACCATCTGGAGCTTGTTGACAAAGCGTTTCTGTCCGCCCATCAGTTTTGCCAGTCCCTTCACATCGTGCGGCACGTAGAACGTATAGTTCCAGGAATTTCCTTCATGGAAACCGGGGCTCGGTTCGAAGTTGGCACCCTGAAGCGGATCAAACGGGCCATAGAAAGTACCGTCAGGCAGGATCGGCCGCAATGTTCCAAACTCTTTACAGTAATAATGTTTGTATCCCATGGAGCGGTCGTAGAACAGTTTCGCATCCTCTGTCTTACCCAGAGCCTTGGCCAGTGTATACAGAGAATAGTCAGCAATGTAATACTCCAGTGCATGTGATACAGAATTGTCGTACTGCTCCATCAGCGGACAGTATCCTTTGGCAATATAGTCGTCAATGTCGGGACGCATCAGGTTGTCTTTGCCCGGAGTCGTAGCCGACTTGTACATTCCTTCGTATGCCAGATTGATGTCAAAGTCGCGCAAGCCTTTCATCCACGTGTCTACAATGACCGGAATGCTGGGGTCTCCTTCCATAGTGAGGGTTTCCCGGCCATAAAGTTCCCATTTGGGGAACCATCCGTGTTCCCGGTACATGTCAAGCATCGTACGGACCATATCCATCTGACGTTCCGGATAAACCAGTGTCATCAGCTGATGGAAGTTACGGTAAGTATCCCACAAAGAATACACGGTGTAACGGTTGCGGTCGGTTGTCAGAATCTTGTCTCCTTCCATCTGAGGATATTGTCCATTGACATCCTGCAGGATATTGGGATGAATCATTGTATGATAGAGGGCAGTGTAGAACACACCTTTCTGTTCTTCCGTACCTCCTTCCACCAGAATCCGGCTCAAGTCTTCATTCCATTTCTTGCGGGCCTGTGCACGGATCTGATCAAAAGTCGTACCGGCCGGCTGTTCCGTCTCAAGATTCAGGCGGGCATTCTCGATGCTGACAAAAGAAACTCCGATGCTGACTTCTATGACTTCACCTTCTGTTGTGTCAAAGGTAAACCAGGCACCTACATCGTCTCCGCTCATTTCCTTAGAATAAGAAGTATAGAGTTTATACTTTCCGGAATATCCGTCCCATTCAGCTTCGACTCCCTGCATCGGCCGCTGGAGTTTCCAGTAACCGCGGGTGGCAGGGACCTTGTCAATACGCATGACAAAATAAATGGGGAATACAGCCTGAGGATTATAGCAGAACGTACCCAGCAACTTGGAGCCTTCAATCTCACGATCATTGACGAAACGCACGGTAGCTCCGGTTTCATTGGTCAGCCCTTCTCCCAGATTCATCAGCAGATTTCCCTGTCCGCGATGGAAGGTAAAACGGGCACGGCTCGTACGGGGAGTAGCCGTCATCTCACACTTGATGCCATACTTGGTCAGCATGTTTGAATAATATCCCGGGACAGCAACTTCGTCCGTATACTCACTTCCATACTGAGTGTACTTCACATTCAGCTCTCCCGAAGTCGGCATCAGCAATAGCGAACCCAGATCCGGACATCCCACCCCACTCAGGTTGACATGTGAAAAACCGGTCAGATACTTGTTGTTCACTTCATAAGGAGTAGACCACCACTGCTTGTCCTTGTCATATTTATTGTCTTCCGACCCCATTACATTGAACGGAGTAGCCGACATCATTCCCTGAGGAACTACGGCTCCCGGGTTGGTCGTTCCGTAATTGGTCGTACCCACAAAAGGATTGACATAATCCACCGGCTCCTGCGCTGAAACGAACAGCGCAGAAGTCAGGGCTATGCCCATCAGTATATTCTTTCCTGTTTTCATAATTCAATCATTTATTTAACGACGATTTCGTCAGTAAACAATACACCGCCGAACTTATCGCTGGCCAATGCCTGATAACGGATGTAGCGGGCCGACGCCTCTCCTTCCCAGCCGAAGTTCTTGAAAGTAACAGCATCGTCTCTCACCACTTCATGCTTGATTTCAGCCAGCTGAGTGAACTCTTTTCCGTCATTGGATACGGAGATCACTACCCGTTCGGGCATAAACACTTCCGGTCCGCAGATCTGCATGAAGTCTGCTGCCACGGAATGAATCGGAGTTTCTTTCTCCAGATCAATGACCACATCCACACGGTCTTTAGTCACAAATCCCTGCCAAAGCTGGTCATTGTAGTTCCATCCTCCCCGGAGTCCGTCGGTCAGCGTTGCTTCTCCTGCAGCCGGATAGTTTTCCCAGTAAGGTGCGTTATAGGTCACTTTCTTACCGAGTGCCAGATGTTCCACCGGAGTCTCGGCTTCCTTACGGTTACCGATTTCATTCTTCAGTTCGAAAGGATGATAGCCTTTGGCTTTCAGTTCATCCACAATCTTCAGTGCACGACGGTGGAAATCTTCCCAGGACTTGTTTTCCGGTTTTGACCAGGCAACTTCAGCCAAGGCAATGGCACGGGGATAAAGCATATACTCAGCATGTTCCTCTGTCGGAATATATTCAGTCCACAAATTAGCCTGTACTCCGTACATCAGTTTAGCCTCATCAGCTGACAAGGAATCAGGAACCGGTTCATATCCATATACCTTCTTCAATGGCAAATATCCGCCAATGGCTTCCGGCTGTGAATACGGAGCATCCTGATAGCCGTCCAGGTAGCAATATTGTCCCGGGCTCATGATAGCCTTGTGTCCGGAACGGATCGCAGCCAGCCCGCCTTCCGTTCCTCTCCAGGACATCACCGTTGCATTCGGTGCCAGACCACCATCCAGGATTTCATCCCATCCCAGCAGTTTGCGTCCGTGACTGTTCAGGAAACGTTCCATCCGGTGAATGGAATAGCTCTGCAATTCATTCACGTCTTTCAGTCCTTCCTTCTTCATACGTGCCTGGCAGAGTTTGCAGTTCGGCCAGGAAGCCTTTCCGGCTTCATCTCCTCCGACATGGATATATTCGGAAGGGAAGAGCTCCATGACTTCAGTCAGAACGTTTTCCAGAAATTCAAACGTCTTTTCATTTCCGATACAGAAGTCCGACTGCTTATAAGGCACATGCGTACACGACAGTTCCGGATAGGCTGTCAGCACTTCTTCCGAATGGGAAGGCATTTCGATCTCCGGAATGATGGTTACATAGTGTTTCTGTGCATAAGCCACCAGTTCCCGGATATCATCCTGTGTATAATAGCCACCCTGTGCACGGGGATCGGTTTCTTCACAATATTCCCGCTTTCCGTTCCACCAGTCTTTCCAGACAGCCTGCGGACGCCATGCCGCAAACTGGGTCAGACGCGGATACTTCTTGATTTCAATACGCCATCCGGCAGCATCGGTCAGATGCAGGTGAAGACGGTTGATCTTATAGTAAGACAGCAGGTCTATCTGACGTTTCACAAATTCTTTACTGCGGAAATGACGGGACACATCCAGCATGATACCACGGTATTCAAAACGAGGTTCATCCTTTACGGTGACAGCAGTCATGCCTTCAGGAGCATCAGCAGCCATCTGCAAAAGAGTCTGCACACCATAGAAAAGTCCTGCACCGGACAAAGCTTCAATCCGCACTCCGTCGGAATTGACAGAAAGTACATATCCTTCCGGTGAAGTAATCCCTTCCAAAGCATCTGTCTGCTTCAGGACAACCTGATTTCCCGACTGGGAATCTGCCAGCTTCAGAGCCAGCGGAGAAGTCTGAAGATATTCAGCCAGAATACTCCGGTCGGCCTCCGGTGCTTCAATCCACAAAGAGGTAGAAGCATCCGGACGGAAAGATCCCCGCTGCCAGTTCACTTCCATCGGGACAGGTGTCACCGATAAAGTCTGTTCGGCTACAGGTGCGCATGCTGTAAACACAGAAGCTGAAAACAGCAGCGCAGCCAGTGATTGATTCAATTTCAGTTTCATAACGATCAATTCAGAATAATTTCATCAACAAACAGGAATCCCGGATTGCCCTTACCGCCGTGCCATGACGGAATCTTGTGTTCAGGCTGTGCATAAACCTTCACGTAACGGGCTTTCACCGGAGCAAACTTCAGTTCATGAGTATAAACCTGATTCGGATCTGTTTCCTTCATCACCGGATATTTTTCAGAAGCTACTTCCTTGAACACCTTGTTGTCATCGGAAACAGATACAGAAATAGCACGTGCATCAAAGATCCAGTCACCTTTTTCTACGGCTGTATGCAGTGTCATGCTGCTGATTTCTGTCGGTTCCTTCAGGTCAATCACTGCTTCCATATCATTCTTGTAGAAAGCAATCCAGCGGCCGGTCTTGTAGTTCAGGTTACCTGTCATACCATCCACCAATACCGTAGCACCGGTAAATTCATACTGCTTGTTAATGGGCTGCAACATCGTGATCGGCTTCATGGATGATTTGCTGAAAGTAATTTCATCTTTCGTAATCCGTGAATTACCTTCCGGACGAACAGCTACCATACGCAATGTGCAAGCCTTGTCTATTTTGACTGTACCGGTATAAGCCTGTGAAGCGGCTGTCGGTTCAGTTCCGTCAAGTGTATAATAAATAGGTGCATTGTCAATAGTGCGTGCCGTTGCATCCAGCGTACCAGTTTCACTGTTCGGCTTGAGTTCGAGCATGACGTCGAAAATATGCGAAGCATAGTTCCAGCCTTTCAGCTTATAGATATCCACCAGACGGGTTACACGCTGCAGGAATGCTTCATAGTTCTTATTTTCAGGAGCACACCATTGTGATTCACACAACGCAGCCATACGAGGCAAAACCATATACTGAGCCTGCTTCAAGGTCGGAATATATTCCACCCACAAGTTAGCCTGTACACCGATGATGTATTTCTGTTCTTCCGGAGTCAGGGCTTTCGGCATCGGCTCATAGTTATATACCCGTTCCATAGGAAGGTATCCACCGATAGCCAACGGTTCATTGTCGGTATCTTTTGACTGATAATAGTCAAAATACAAATAAGTGTTCGGAGTCATGATTACATCATGTTTCTGCTTGGCAGCCTCAATACCGCCGCCTTCTCCACGCCAGGACATAACCGTTGCATTCGGAGCCAATCCTCCTTCGAGCGTTTCATCCCATCCGATCATGCGGCGTCCCTTTTCATTCAGGAACTCTTCTGCCTCATGAATCACATAGCTTTGCAGACGTTCTTCTTTTGTATGTTTGGCATCCGACTTCAATCCCAGTGCCTTGATGCGGGCCTGACATTTCGGACATTTTTCCCATTGGGTCTTCGGACATTCGTCACCGCCCACATGGATATATTCAGACGGGAAGATATCCACGATCTCAGCCAGTACATCCTTCATAAACTGAATGGTCTGATCATTTCCGGCACAGAGAACATTGTCAGAAATACCCCACTGACGCCATACTTCATACGGACCTCCGGTACATCCCAGTTCCGGATAAGCAGCCAGGGCAGCCTGCATGTGACCGGGCAGGTCGATTTCCGGAATAACGGTAATGTAACGTTCTGCTGCATAAGCAATGATTTCCTTGGCATCTTCCTGCGTATAGAAGCCCCCGTAAGGCTTTCCGTCGTATTTGCCGGAATTGCGGCCAATCACGGTTTCAGAACGTTTTGAACCGATTTCAGTCAACTTCGGATATTTCTTGATCTCAATGCGCCATCCCTGATCATCCGTCAGATGCCAGTGGAAACGGTTGATATTATGCAACGCGAGCATGTCGATAAAGGTCTTCACCTCATCTACCGTAAAGAAATGACGGGATACATCCAGATGCATACCGCGATAGCTGAAACGGGGTTCATCATTGATTTCAACAGCCGGAAGTTCAATATTGGCTCCCTGAGCTACGTCAATAGACTTTCTCAGAGTCTGAATACCATAAAATACACCGGCTTCAGAAGGTGCTGCAATCGTCACCCCGTCCGCATTTACTTTCAGCTGGTAGCCTTCCTTGTTTTCACCAGCCAGTCCCAGTTTTAAGGTAATGCCGTTCTTTCCGCCATCACCTTCCTGAAGTTTCAGCTCCAGACCTGTCTGTTCCTTCACATAAGCAGCCAGAAACTCTGCATTTCGACGCATCATTTCATTACCGGCCGGATAATAAACTACAGCTCCGTTTTTCAACAGATAAGAAGCCTGCTGTGCAGTTGTTATTTCCAAAGGCATGGGTACGACCTGATAATCGGCCACTACCGTTTCTCTAGTCGAGCAGGAAGCAAACAGCAAACCTGCCAGCGACAATCCCAACAAATGGGTTTTCGATAAAGGGTTCATCATATTGATTGATCTAATTTAAAAATGAATATACATTTAAGATTAATAAAACAACGGTCATTGTACATCACTCAGCTGATGGACAGTAACCTGCAAATGATCCAGTGACTTAGCGTCCGGCGAAGTGATGATCACTTTTTTCTTCTGTCCCGGCAACAGATCAAAGAAGTTGTCTGAGAAACGCACTCCCTGAACCGGAACTTCAATAAAGATATCACGAGCCAGCTTGTCAGCCTTCAACGTCACTTCACAATAACCTTTCTTTTGCTTTACCTGCCACTGCAACGGTGTTTTAGGCAGAAGCTGATCCTTTGGATGGGCAAAATAATAGATTTCATCCGACAGGACTTCGCCTTTCTTCGATTTCACGACCATATGCATAAAGGTGGTCGCAGAATCACGGCCGGCAAGAGCCTGTTCCACCGGTTCCTGATAAAACAGTTTGGAAGTATTGGCCGGAAGCAGACCGTCGACTTTCTGTTTGCGGTAAACTTTTCCATTGAAGTCCATCAGCTCCAGATTCAGAGTCAGTTCCTCGTCTGTCAGCCGGTCGGACATAATATAATAGGAAAGGTTATTTCCCTCCTTGATCGCATCGACCAGAACCGGTGCAAAGGCACGGCGGATCTGATAGTGCATAGCCTTCCAGTTTCCATAATAATCAATGGAAGACCAGGAAACAACCGGCCAGCTGTCGTTCAATTGCCAGGGAAGACTTCCCATGCAGTAAGGACGGTGACGGCGATGAGCTTCTATGCCATGACGCATCCCCTGCCCCTGCAAAATAAGACCGGCATAGATGAGATCCTCAAACTTTTCAGGTACCTTATAATATAGGGCCATGGTTTTCTTGATCAGGAAGTTCCCGATAGAAGCCTTCTGATGCGCATTCATCACCGGTGACTCCAGTTCATAATCTTCCGGGGACGCAAACATGCGGATGGTTTTCATTTCGGGAAAAGCCTGAAAGCCGTATTCGCTCATGAAACGGGGAATTTCCGTATCGAGACTTTCAAAAGGTTTCTGTCCATACCAGGTTCCCCAGTTATGGCTGTCTGCTATCTTCCAGCTTTCCGGACGTCCCCAGTTCGCTTCATAGGGAGAACCATGCATGTAAAAACGTCCCGGATCGTTTGCCGCAACCAGTTCGGGCAACAATTGGCGGAACAGGACATCATATCCTTCGGTCATTTCTTTCCAGACCACCGGACTGTATTTGTCCTTCCATCCCCAGTAACGCATTCCCTCATAGATTTCATTATTACCACACCACATAGCCAGAGAAGCGTGATTCCGCAGACGACGCATGTTGTAGACAGCTTCTTCGGATACACGTTTCAGGAATGTCGGGTCATGAGGATAAGTCGTGCAGGCAAAGATAAAGTCCTGCCACACCAGAATACCGTTGCGGTCGGCTTCCTCATAAAAGCGGTCATCTTCGTAGATACCACCTCCCCATACACGAACCATATTCATATTGGCAGCCCGAATATCTTCAAACAGACGGGCATAGCGTTCTCCCGTCATATTGGGAAGCAAAGCATCTCCCGGAATATAGTTAGATCCTTTGGCAAACATCGGTTTCCCGTTCACTTCAAAATAGAAACTCTTTCCGTCTTTATCATCTTCCATGACTACCCGGATTGAGCGGAGTCCGATCGCTTCTTCCCTGGAAGCAACTTCCTTCCCATCAACCGACACTGTTGCTGTAAAGGTATACAAGGCAGGATCTCCCCAGCCGTTAGGCATCCATAAATGAGGCTTTTCAATCCAGGCCGGCATTGACAAAGAATTCTTTCCGGGCTGGAGAACTACGGTCCGGGTCAGGGTATCAGCCTGCTCACCATAAGCATACACCACTTTTACCTGTGCTTCTTTCGGTGTAGAAGTAACATTATTTATTTCCAGCTGATTGTCTACCTTAGCAACCTGTTCCGTTACTTCCTGCTGACGTACAAAGAAATCATCAATGGCCGCCCCATTGCAGAAAGTCAGTTTCACAGGACGCCAGATACCGCTTGTCGCCAGACGGATTCCCCAGTCCCAGCCATATGAATAAGGAGCCTTACGGGTATAAACGCTCATACGCTTTTCGCTGTGGTCATTGTCAGCCGGATAATTGAAACCATCCGTATCCCACTGGGGAGCCGTTTCCTCAACCGGAGAACGGAAACGAATCATCAGCCGGTTTTCTCCCTCGCGCAAAACATCCTTGACGGCCAGTTTATGGCCAACAAACATATTGTCTGCTTTCAATAGCAAGGAGCCATTCAGATAAACATCGGCATAGGTGTCCAGTCCTTCAAAAGTCAGCCATGCCGCATCACTCTTCAACTGATCAGCCGTCACTGTAAATACAGTCCGGTAAAGCCAGTCTTCTTTCTCTACCCACTGCACTTTCTGTTCGTTCATTCCATAAAACGGATCAGGCAGACGGCCATGATCCAGCAAATCCTGATGAACAGTGCCCGGCACACGTGCAGACATCCATTCATTGCTGCCAGCCTGTGAAAACTCCCAGCCTTTATCCAGTACATAAGTTTGTGACTGTGCAGAAGCCCCTGCTATCGCCATCAGCGACAACGTTCCTCCACACAAGAAAGTCATAATACTCTTTTTCAACATCTTTAATGTATTTATTAATTACCTGTCAAGCCACATCGGACATCTGGCGTTCTGCGTTTCTACATAATATCCAGATTAGAAAGTAAAAGTAAACAAAAAACTTCAGACTATAAAATATTAGTTCCTAAATTATTTAAGTCGCCTCTTTTTTATACAAATTTTGAATAAATCCCTCTGAACGAACCTTTCCGTCCGGCAAGAAGCAGTCCTACTGAATTTTATTCCGAGATTCCTTTCTCAAAACGCCTGTTATAATAAATCTTATTCGTATCTTTAAGCCGGAAAAAACAATCTGTTACAAATCCAGAAAATATTTTAATCCAAAAACCGATATGATAAAACGATTTTTCTATTCGCTCAGTCTGGTAGCAGCCCTCAGTCTTGGAAGCTGCACCTCAGAGGAACACTTCATCAAAGAAGCTGACTACCGGGCTAAAGTGGAGGCAGACTTTGCTGCCAAGCAACAAGTGTTCAGTCATGGAAACCTCTTTGATGTGTTCAAAGGCAACATGACGCAGGAAGAACGGGAAGCCATGATGTTCATGTATGCTTACATGGCAGGAAGTGATATCTCTGATTATTCCGGAGAATATTACCTGAACAATGTGCGCCATTCTCTTCAAAACCGCAAGGAAGCTTCATGGGGAAAACAGATTCCCGACATGATCTTCCGCCATTTTGTGCTGCCCATCCGTGTGAACAACGAAAACATGGATAATGCACGCGAGGCTTTCCACAAAGAGCTCTGGCCGCGCGTCAAAGATCTGTCCATGCGTGATGCTGTGCTGGAAGTAAACCACTGGTGTCACGAAAAAGTTGTCTATACTCCTTCGGATATCCGTACCAGCGGTCCGATGGCCACGGTTAAAACTGCATACGGCCGCTGTGGAGAAGAATCAACCTTCCTGGTTGCTGCCCTTCGTTCAGTAGGAATTCCCGCACGTCAGGTCTACACTCCGCGCTGGGCACATACAGACGATAACCATGCCTGGGTAGAAGCCTGGGTAGACGGCCAGTGGTATTTCCTGGGTGCCTGCGAACCGGAACCTGTCCTAAATCTGGGATGGTTCAATGCACCGGCAAGCCGAGGCATGCTTATGCACACCAAAGTGTTCGGCGCTTATAACGGACCGGAAGATGTCATGAAGCAGACTGCCAATTATACAGAAATCAATATCATCGACAACTATGGACAGAGCGCTCCGGCCGAAATCCTTGTCACCGGTGCTGACCAGAAACCTGTAGCGGGAGCTGATGTAGAGTTCAAAGTATACAACTATGGAGAATTCTATACCGTAGCCCATAAAGTCAGCGACGAAAAAGGATGTGCAACCTTATCTGCCGGACTGGGAGACATGCTGGTATTTGCATCTGCCAACGGCAAGTTCGGTTTCCAGAAAGTTTCATTCGGCAAGGACAAACAAGTCAACATCGTTCTCGACAAACAGGAAGGAGATCCTGTCACTCTTCCGTTCGACATGGTTCCGCCGGCTGAAAAAGCCAACATCCCGGAAGTTACTCCGGAACAGCGCGCCGAGAATACCCGCAGAATGAATGAGGAAGACGCTATCCGCAATGCGTATGTAGCTTCCTTCCCGACAGAAGAAAAAGCAAAAGCATTCGCCGACGAACAGAAGCTGGATACTGATAAGACAGTTGCCTGCATCATCAAATCAAGAGGAAACTATGCAGAAATCATGCAATTCCTGAAGAATGCCGTTGCCAAGAATATGGGCGAACGGGCTCTTGCACTGCTTTCTACCGTGTCCGACAAAGACTTGCGCGACACTCCATGCAGCGTACTGGAAGATCACCTTTACAATACCGATGCACAGGCTGACGTGAATGAAGTACTTGCACCGCGTATCGAGAACGAGCTGCTGACTCCGTATCGTTCTTACTTGCAGAAGAACATTCCGGCCAGCCTGGCGGAACAGTTCAAGAACGATCCGCAGCAACTGGTCAACTGGTGCAAGGACAGTCTGACCGTGCGCGATGACTTGAATACCGGAGCTGCCGTAGCTTCACCGGCAGGAACCTGGAACAGCCGTGTAACCGATAGCCGTTCCCGCGAAATCTTCTTCGTTGCAGCTGCACGCAGCATGGGAATCCCTGCCTGGAAAGATGCAGTCAACGGCAACATCTACTACCGCCACAACGGAGAACTGACTCATGTAAACTTCGAGACCGCCGTAGCACAGCGCCCGTCAGAAGGTACACTGAAGGCTACCTACAAACCGATCTCACGTCTTAACAACCCGAAATATTATTCACACTTCAGTATTTCGAAGTATGACAACGGCAGTTTCCGTCTGCTGAACTATCCGGAAAATGCAACCTGGGAATCCCTGTTGAAGAATGGAACCCCGATTGAAACCGGATACTACATGCTTGTAACAGGAAGCCGCCTGGCAAACGGAAGTGTACTGAGCAACGTCACTTTCTTCACCATTGAAGAAGGAAAAACAACGACCGTTGACCTAGTGATGAGAGACAATGCTGAAGAAATACGTGTCATCGGTAATTTCAATTCAGAAGCCACCTATCTGAATCCGGAAACGAAAGAAGAAGTTTCCATCCTTTCTACAACAGGACGCGGCTACTACATTGTAGGTGTACTGGGAGTCGGACAGGAACCGACCAACCATGCTTTGAAAGATATTGAAGTAAAGAAAGCCGACTATGAAAAATGGGGACGGAAAATCGTACTTCTGTTTACTGACGAAGCAGCCTATAAGAAGTTTGACCGCAAGGCATTCCCGAACCTGCCTTCAACCATCAGCTTCGGTATTGATACCGACGGAAAGATCCGCAAAGAAATTGCAACCAACATGAAGCTCAACAACGGCGGACAGTTGCCGGTATTCATCATTGGTGACACATTCAACCGGGTTGTATTCCAGTCTCAAGGATATACCATCGGTCTGGGTGAACAGATGTTGCACGTGATCCACGGCCTCTGATCCGGCTGAAAAAAGAACGAGACAAAAATAAAAAAGGTTTCGGCGTTTTTAATTAAACGCCGAAACCTTTTTGCTAAAAGCCCGCGGGCTTTTTCAGACGGCCTTAAAGCGAAGACTTCAAAGCCTGTATGGTATTGCGTACACGCTTGGCAGTTGTTACCGGATGCATATATTCATCCATATCAGTACCTCCCATCGACAAGGCAGGATTACGCAACTTCATCTGACTTTCCTTATTCTCACGTGCAGAGAAATGGAACTCCGAAGCTCCTGTCAAACGGGCCAGCTCCGCAATATTCGATTCATTGACACCACAACCCGGCATTATCACAATTCGTCCATCGGCCTGTTTTACCAGATCAGCCAGCAATGCCGCTCCCTTGATAGCCACAGGCTGCTGTCCGGAAGTCAGCACACGGTCCACTCCCAGCTGAATCAGTGTTTCCAAGACCTGCTTCGGATCTTTTACATAATCAAAAGCCCGATGGAAAGTCACAGCCATTCCTTCTGCCGCCTTCATCAGACGCTCCATAGCAGGCATATCCAGTTCACCCTCCGGAGTCAGGCAACCAAACACCACTCCGTCAGCTCCTGCCTGACGAGCCATGCGAATATCTTCTTCCATGGTTTCAATCTCAACCGGTGAATAAAGGAAATCTCCTCCACGCGGACGAATAATCACATGCAAACGGATATCAATCAACTTGCGTGCCATACGGATTTCTCCATACGAAGGAGTTGTTCCACCTTCCGGAATAGCCGCGCACAATTCTACGCGGTTGGCTCCGCCTTCCTGTGCAGCCACACAACTTTCTGCTGAATTGGCACAGATTTCAAAAGCATAATTCATACAACTGTCGATTTAATGGCTAATCTCTTAAAAAGAAAGACTCACTAAATTAGCCGATTTAGTGAGTCTTCATTATCAAATATTCTCAAAGTAGTACACCCGTGGGGAGTCGAACCCCAATCGATGGAACCGGAATCCATTATTCTATCCATTGAACTACGGGTGCATTCCTCAAATGCGCAGCAAAAATACAATTTCCTTAGCTTTCTTCCTAATGAATCGGCTAAAAAATTACAAAATCTTTTCTTTACCCCAACAAACAAAACTATCAAAACTTTCAATAAACAAAAGAAAAAGAAATCAAATTGACTACTTTACATAAAAATTAATTGCATATTTACAAAATATACCTATCTTTGCCAACGATTATCCATTAATATTAAAAAACTATGAGTTACCTTATAAAACCTACACACTATCAGCAACTGCTCGACATGAAACAGACTGAGCTGGGTATTAAGCAGATCAAAGAGTTCTTCCAGCAAAATCTGTCCTCCGAACTCCGTTTGCGCCGTGTCACGGCACCTTTATTTGTCCTGACAGGTATGGGTATCAACGACGACCTGAATGGTGTGGAACGTGCCGTTTCCTTTCCCATCAAGGATCTGGGCGACCAGCGTGCTGAAGTCGTGCACTCACTCGCCAAATGGAAAAGAGTTACTTTAGCTGATTATAACATTGAACCCGGATACGGAATCTACACCGACATGAATGCGATCCGGGCTGATGAAGAACTGGGCAACCTGCATTCACTTTACGTGGATCAATGGGATTGGGAACGGGTCATCACTCCCGAACAACGGAACATGGATTTCCTGAAAAACATCGTTACACGTATCTATGCGGCAATGCGACGCACGGAATACATGGTTTGCGAAATGTATCCGCAGATCACTCCTTTCCTGGCCAATGACATCCATTTTATCCACGCCGAAGAGTTACTCCAAATGTATCCCGACAAAACTCCCAAAGAACGGGAAAACCTGATCACCCAACATTACGGGGCAGTCTTCATCATCGGAATCGGTGGCAAACTGAGCAACGGACAACCTCATGATTTGCGCGCACCGGACTATGATGACTGGTCGACCATTGATCCGAGAACCGGACTGGCCGGTCTCAACGGGGACTTGCTGGTATGGAATGACGTGCTCGACCGTGCCATGGAACTCTCATCCATGGGTATCCGTGTCAACAAGGAAGCCATGCTGAAACAGCTGGAACTGACAGGAAAAGAAGAACGCGAAAAACTGTACTTCCATCGTCGTCTGCTGGAAGGTTCTCTTCCGCTGAGCATTGGCGGCGGTATCGGGCAGTCCAGACTGTGTATGCTCTACCTGAAAAAAGCACATATCGGAGAAATACAAGCCAGCATCTGGCCGGAAGACATGCGGCAGGAATGCAGCCGCCTGAATATGCCTTTAATTTAACTCCTGTAAGCCGATCAATTATGAATGTACAAATAGAAGAAACCTGGAAAGAAGTACTTGCCCCCGAATTCGAAAAGGATTATTTTATCCGGTTGACTGATTTCGTAAGACAGGAATACCAGACAACCACGGTATATCCTCCAGGCAAACTGATATTCAACGCTTTTAATCTTTGTCCTTATAATAAAGTAAAAGTCGTTATCATCGGACAGGATCCTTATCACGGTCCGGGACAGGCTCATGGTCTCTGTTTCTCCGTGAATGACGGTGTTCCTTTTCCGCCCTCCCTGCAAAACATCTTCAAAGAAATCCACGATGATCTGGGAACCCCTATTCCGGCTACCGGAAATCTGACCCGATGGGCCGAACAGGGAGTCCTGATGCTCAATGCTACACTGACAGTAAGAGCTCATCAGGCCGGCTCACATCAGCGCAAGGGATGGGAAGAATTCACAGATGCAGCCATCCGGGCACTTGCAGAAAAGCGGGAACACCTGGTCTTCATCCTGTGGGGATCGTATGCACAAAAGAAAGGTGCTTTCATTGACCGGAACAAACATCTGGTACTGACATCTGTCCACCCCTCTCCTCTTTCAGCTTACAACGGCTTCTTCGGCAACCGGCATTTCAGCCGTGCCAACGAATACCTGATACAGCATGGGGAAACACCCATCGTATGGTAACACCGGTCTTCCCAAAACAAATCGCCTCCGTCCTGATCTGATAACCCAACAGGACGGAGGCGATTTGTTTCAGTCTGTCTCTACATTTAATACCAGGTAACGGAACTACCCGTATTGCTTCGCTGATCCCACTTCAAAGCATCGCGCAGCATACTGGAATTTGCCCGGATAGAGAAATTATATGAAGTAAACGGCCCGAAAACCAAACCACAACTCATATTAAAGCAGTGCAAGTCACGGGTAATATTCAACGTCGTCATAGACATTTCTTTCGAAGTGAAGTCGTAACCGCTTGAGTAACTCATATTCCACCGGCTTCCGATCTTGAAGTTTCCGGAAATATTCAACGAATGAGTCAGCTTATACGGATAACGCATCTTCTTGATATTAAACTTTTCCTTATCCTGATTCTCACGGATACTGTAGCTATAGCTCAAACTTAAACTCCATGGAAACTTAAAGGCCAGATATCCGTCCGAATCCATCGAAGCAGCTTCCGTTTTACGCATGTTGGAATTGGTCTTCTGCTGATCCGTTGTGCCGTCTTCATTCTCTTCACCTTCTTCCGGATTTTCCTTATTCTTATCTTCTTTATCTTCTTTCTTGCCAAACAACTTCTTGAAAGTATCATTGTTCAACGTATAAGAGAATGATCCGCTATATCCCTGGAAACGTCCGAACCGGCCGTAAGACCATTCCGTCCGGTCACCGACCACGATATTTCCACTCTTGTCGAACTGATAGGCATAAGTGGCAAACGAAGCATTCATGTTGAAAGTATAGTTGTTGGGGAACTTCAGACGCAAATTCATCTGCAAGTCACTCCATTTCTTATTGGCCATATCATACGACAAGTTAGCTCCCAGCTGGTCTATCAGACTCACTTTCTTATATCCAGTACTATCCTTGTCTGAACGCATCTTCATTTCCACATTGTTGTCAATCGAGAAACTGATATTCTGCGACATCGCCTTACCCGGAGTTCCATAGGCCGCTCCTTCATACAGGGAATACTGTACCGTACGGACTTCACCATATTCATCCGTATAGGTATAGGTATCATAATAGCCGTAACGTGAAGCACCGAAGTTAGGAGTATAAGTATAACTTACCGTCGGAGTGAACACATGACGGATCTGCAGCTCCTTGCTCTTCATAAACAACGGCTTGTACATACCATACAGTTTCGTATTCATCTGCACGGACATATTGTAATCATAGACACGATTAAAGCCGTTGATGGTATCTCTTCGCACATGTCCGCTTGCCGTTGAAGCAGGATCATAACTCTGTTTTACTTTCCGCAAATACCAGCGTTCGGTATAATTGAACGAAGGTACAATATTAATATACTTGAATAAAGAGAAAGTTGCCGTTACCGGAATCTTATGCTGCATACCGTTATCCCATTGGTTCAGCGGAGTTTTAAACAGCAAATTATCCTTCGTACTGATTGAATTGGTCAAACTACCAGTATACTGGAAAGAAATCTTTTCATACCAGCGCTGGTCTCCGACTGACTTTTTACGCTTGAACGGATAAATACGGTTTAACGAAATATTCAAATCAGGCAATGTCATCGTCATGGATGAGTCACGGGTATTTTGCGTTACATTGAATGTACTCGAGATATTCAAACCAATAGAAGGAAAACTGCGTGAATAACTGACACTGGAAGCTTTCGTATTTTGAGAATACTGGTTCGGATCATATAAGCTGGAAAGATTCGAGCGGTCATAACTACTGGTCGCAAAGTTTACACTGGCAGAGAAAGAACTGTTCGGATTAGCCTTGGCATCCTGCCGGTGGCTCCACTGTAACTTAAAGTCCTTGGATACCGAATAGTCCGGCATATTCTTTTCACCGGTCTTTGTCACCAGATAACTGAAATTGAAATTACCGCTGAACCTGTAGCGCTTGTTGTAATTAGAAGCAGCCGACACTCCCCACGAACCTTTCGTAAAGATTTCACCCAGCAGTTTCAAATCCATCCGGTCACTGATGGCAAAATAATATCCTCCGTCTCGCAGGTAGAAACCACGGTTCAATTCGTCTCCATAAGTCGGCATAATGAATCCGGACGAATAACTGCTGTTAAACGGGAAAAAGCCAAAAGGCACGGCAATGGGCAAAGGCACATCTTCCACCACCAGCTGCGCCGGTCCGAAAACCACATTCTTCTTCGGGCGTACTTTGGCCTGTGAAAGTCTCAGATAAAAATGCGGATGCTCATGATTGTCGCATGTCGTGTACATTCCGTTACGCATGAAAATGACATCATCTTCATTTTTTTTGGCATCCTGGCTGGTTACATAACCTTCCCCCTGCTGAGTTACAATGCTGTTGATAAAACCCTTCTTCGTCTTGAAGTTATATCGCATCACCTTTGACTCATAAGGAGTCTCACCGTCTTTAAAGACCGGAGTTCCTGATTCCACACCTGTCGTATCTGCAATACCACGTGCATATACCGTACTGCTGTCCATGTTCATGGTAATCAAGGCGGAAGTCAGTTCTATATTCTGATAGTTCACCTTACCATCACCAAACAAATGAGCATAACCTCCCTGCGTAAAGACGATTGAATCTGCTGCCTCATACTGGACAGGAGCATCCAGAGGCTCCTTCTTTTTCCGGGTTGTATCGGCAAGAGCCAGGCTGTCTGCATACAGAGAGTCTCCCTGTACAGAGTCCATCCGTTCGGCTGTTTCCGGATTTCCCCGTTGCCGCTTCCCTCTTACGCGCTGGGCCTCAGCATAAAATGAGCAGAAAAAGCCCACCACAAACAGCAATATCAGTGAATATGTAGTTCTTTTAAATGACGTCATTCAGTTGTTTTTTACGCAATTGCGGTGCAAAGGTAAATAATCTGTCGCAAATTCATGCGAAAGCCTTAACTTTTAATGCAATTTTAAGACTATAAAAAGAGTTCACACCAATGATCAAAGCGGATCAATCCTTCTTCACCATACTTGGCAATACTGTTCCGTGCTTTTTCCACACTCTTCTCCCGGTCCAGTTTCGTTTTGGAAAAGAACTTATCAGCAAAACAAATAATCTGTTCTTCCAGACTGAGCGGCACCATCTCACGATGCGGAACCGGTAAATTCTGTTCCAGAATACTTTGCAGGGAAAGACCGGCTCCCGTATGACGTTCGCACACCAGAGCATGTTTCGGAAAACCTTCAGCAGCCACAAGTTCTGATCCCAGATATCCATGACAAATATAAGGATACGTGCCAAAACAATGAATTCCATCCGCATCCGTCCTGAAAATTCCTATATCATGCAACATGGCTGCTTCCTCTACAAAAGCCAGATCCAGATTCAGTTCCGGATGATTGCGGGCCATTGCCAAGGCCTTGTCCGCTACCGAACGGCTATGTGTCAGCAAAATATGTTTCAATTCATTCTCTTCCGGATAATATTTGTCTATTAAAGCTAAAGGATTCATAATTTTTTATGTTTATATTTGCAATCTACAAAACTACAAAAATAATCTAAGACATGATGAAATATATCACATTATTCCTTTGCAAACTGTTAATCTTCCTCTCTCCCGTCCTGGCTGTGAATCCCCAGATTCGGAATGGAGCTGACCAATTAGACATTCTGCTCCCTTTATTAAAAAACAAACGGACCGGTTTAGTGATCAATCAGACTTCCCGATGCGGAACAACTCCCTTGCCGGATGCCTTGAATACACAGGTAAAACTCATTCGGATTTTTGCTCCGGAACATGGCTTCCGGGGAACCGCTGACGCAGGAGAAACCATCCGGGACGGAAAAGATATCCGCACTGGACTTCCCATTATATCACTTTATGGCAAAAACAAAAAGCCGTTACCGGAACAATTGCAAGATCTGGATGTAATGGTATTCGACATTCAAGATGTAGGAGCCCGTTTCTACACCTATATCAGTACACTCTACTATGTCATGCAAGCCTGTGCAGAACAAGGAAAGGAAGTCATTGTCCTGGACCGCCCGAATCCCTGTGACTACGTAGACGGACCGGTATTGCGCCCCAACTGGAAAAGTTTCGTCGGAATGCTGCCCGTTCCGGTTCTTCATGGATGTACCGTCGGCGAATTAGCCCAAATGATCAATGGAGAAGGATGGCTGGGAAAGAATCTGTCCTGCCAGCTGACCGTTATCCCAGTGAAAGGCTGGAAACACGGACAGCCCTATTCACTTCCTGTCAAACCGTCTCCCAATCTGCCCAACGACCGTGCCATTGCCTTATACCCGTCTCTCTGTCCTTTTGAAGGAACATCCGTCAGTATCGGACGTGGAACAGAATATCCTTTTCAGGTGATAGGAAGTCCATATACCAATGCCTTCAGTTTCCAGTTCACCCCCCGTTCTCTGGAGGGTTTCGACAAGAACCCGCTCCATAAGGACCGCATCTGTTACGGAGTTGATTTCCGGGATCAGACAGCAACGCCAGCATCTGGGTCTCACACTTCCCGAGCAACAACCAACGGAACCCTTCCTGAAGAAGCCGAACGCGACCTGCCTCAGGGATTCTCTCTCAAATACATACTGGAATTTTACCGGCTTTATCGGGCCAAAGCCGCTAAAGACAAGACCTTTAATGCTGAAAAAGAATTTTTCACCCGTCCGCGCTGGTTTGATTTATTGATGGGAACAGATCAGGTACGACGGGATATCCTGCAAGGTAAAACAGAAAAAGAAATCAGGCAGTCCTGGCAACCCGCCCTGGAAAAGTACAAAGACATCCGAAAGAAATATCTGCTGTATCAGGAATAATAAAAGAAATCAGGCACGAAAACGCGATCCTACGCATTTCGTGCCTGATTGATAAGTTCAGCCAATGAACATTTATTTTTTCATTTTCTGCATTTTCTGCATCATGCCAGCCATTTTGCTGCCAGTCACCATCTTCATCATTTTACGGGTCTGATCAAACTGTTTCAGCAAACGGTTTACTTCCTGAATATTCGTTCCGCTACCTTTAGCGATACGTGTACGACGGCTGCCGTTCAGAATTTCAGGATGAGTACGTTCCTGCGGTGTCATGGAATAAATAATTGCTTCGATGCTCTTGAAGGCATTATCATCAATATCAATATCCTTGATGGCTTTACCTACACCCGGAATCATGGAAGCCAGTTCCTTCAGGTTACCCATCTTCTTGATTTGCTGAATCTGAGTCAGGAAGTCATTGAAGTCAAACTGATTCTTCTGGATTTTCTTCTGCAAGCGCTTTGCTTCCTCTTCATCGTATTGTTCCTGAGCACGTTCTACCAAAGATACGATATCACCCATTCCCAATATACGGTCAGCCATACGGGCCGGATGGAACTGATCTACTGCATCCAGTTTTTCACCGGTACCGACAAACTTAATCGGTTTGTTTACCACTGTACGGATAGACAAAGCCGCACCACCACGTGTATCACCATCCAACTTCGTCAGTACTACACCATTGAAGTCCAGACGTTCATTGAATTCACGTGCCGTATTCACGGCATCCTGTCCGGTCATTGCATCAACGACAAACAATGTTTCATCCGGATTGATAGCATTCTTAATCGCTTCAATCTCATTCATCATCTGTTCATCGATAGCCAGACGACCTGCTGTATCGACAATAACCAGATCATATCCTTTTGCCTTTGCTTCCTGAATGGCATTCAATGCAATCTGTACAGGATTCTTGCTTTCCGGTTCGCTATACACAGGTACTTCAACCTGCTGTCCCAACACCTTCAACTGTTCGATTGCAGCCGGACGATAAACGTCACAAGCAACCAGCAAAGGCTTACGGTTCTTTTTCATCTTCAGCATGCGAGCCAGCTTTCCGGAGAATGTAGTCTTACCGGAACCTTGCAGACCTGACATCAGGATAACAGCCGGACGATTCTTCAATTCAATTTCAGCCGTATCACCACCCATCAGCTTGGTCAGCTCATCATGTACAATCTTTACCATCAACTGGCTAGGCTTTACGGCTGTCAATACGTTTTGTCCCAAAGCCTTTTCCTTCACTGTATCCGTGAAGTTCTTTGCCACTTTATAGTTCACGTCGGCATCCAACAAAGCACGACGTACATCTTTCAGGGTCTCTGCAACATTGATTTCAGTGATCTTTCCTTCACCTTTCAATATCTTGAATGACCGCTCAAGTCTTTCACTTAAATTATCGAACATATATCTTTGCTTTATTATTTATTTACTTGTAACAATGCATTTTATCGCACGGGGTGCAAAAATACGGAAAATAACTGGAATAATCGAATAAATTTCAGAAGAATGACAATCTCTATCCGAAAAGCTCTTTATTTTCCGGAAGCCTGACGCTCTGCTTCGTAGGCTTCCATTTCCTTCCGGCTGCGACTGGCAGTCACCAGATATACTCCACCGAAAATCAATACAACGGCAATCCCCTTCACCAGATTAAAGGAATCCATTCCCCAGCAAATGGCTACGATGCAAGCAACAAGCGGCTGGATGTAATTGTACATTCCGGCTACGGTCGGCCGAAGATTCTTTTGCCCCACGACAACCAGCATATAACTGATAAAAGTGGCACCGATCACAATAAAAGCCAGTCCCCCGATCTCCGTCCATTGCAAACCAGCCCAATTCACTTTCATCAGATCACTGGCAGAGAAAGGCAATGTACAAATAAAGGCATAAGTAAACATCCATTTCATAATGGTTACCAATGAATACTTATTTACAAAATCCTTATACAGAACAATGTACAGAGCATAACAACATTGAGCCAGCATAACCAGCAAATCCCCCCAAATAGCTGTATCCTCATTTCCAACAGACGACTGAACACCCTGTCCGCTTCCTAAAATCAGCAACAAAGCTCCACCGGCTCCAGCCGCAATTCCCAGCACTTTCTTTCCCGTGATCGGTTCCTTTAAAATGACAGCCGCCAGCACCATGGCCCAGAGCGGCATGCTGGTTGTAATGATTGAAGCATCTCCCGGAGAGCTCAAGCTTACTCCGAAGATAAAACATCCCTGATTAAACACAATGGCCAGAAGGGAAGCAACAAACAAACTTGCCAGATCCTTATGATTCACATGTTCCGGCTTCTGAAAAAAGGAAGCAATCCAAAACAACACCATTGCCCCTCCAATACGCAGATCGGTGACAACCAATGGAGTTACAGCTCCACCAACCATTATAAACTTAGAAATCGGAGACATCAGTCCCCACATAACATTTGCTCCGAACATCGAAGCATGTCCCTTCCAACAAATCTTTTCCATTTTACAATATAACACTCAATACCTTAAATCTTCTTATTTTGCCATCGGGCCTTTTTCAGATACAATAAACTGAAACCTAACATCAGCATATAATAAATCACTTCCGTTGTAAAACAAATGTGCACCGGAGCCCTAAGTATCATTCCTACAACGACCACATAAAGAGCATAAAAGACCTGCACTCCAATCTCAAGTACTAGGGCCGCCTGCGTATTTCCTGTTCCGGAGATTCCATTAAAATATACATTAGCCACAGCCGCAATCAGCATGGCACCGCACACAACATTCAATGCAGGAACAGACTCCATGACCAGAGCAGCCTCACTGGTATAGACTGAAAGAATAGCCTGAGGGAAAAGCAGACAGAGGATCACACATACAATCATAATCAGAAAAGACATCCGGGCAATGCGATGCAACAGCCCGACAACCTTCAAGGCTCCTCCCGAACCGATCAGATTACTCACCAGCGTATTGGCGGTGGTAGAAAGTGCCTGTACGGGAATCAATAAAACAACGTAAACACTCCGCACAATATTCGCAATCGCCAGCTGTCTCTGTCCCAGCCGTTCCAAAGCCATAAAGAAAACGAACCAAATGGCCATAGCCAAAAAATACTGTACCATTGTAAAACAGGATATACGCAAAATCCGTAATACCATTTCCGGATTGAAACGTCCAAAATGATTCAATCCGTATTTCTTCAGATCAACCTTCCAATACGTATAAACCAGATAAAACACCAGTGAGGAAGCCTCTGCTATTACCGAAGCCAAAGCTGCCCCCCGTACTCCCATTTCCGGAAAACCTAATTCACCGAAGACCAGTACATAATCCAGAAACACATTGACCAGAGCCATCACGATGGCATTCATTGTCAACACCTTTGTCCGTGTAATTCCGATATAAAGCCCCCGGAACATGACATTGACAAATGCAAAAAGGAATCCCCAGATACGCCAGACAAAAAATTCATAAGTTGCCGTAAATATGGCATCCGAAGTAATCAGCATCCTTATCAAAGGCTCAGCAAACCCATACATAAGTATCAGCAAAGCAACAGCCATACCCAAACTAAAGGCCGAACCTTGCCACATAATCGGTCCCACAGCCCGGAAGTTTCCTTCTCCATTCCGGCGGGCTATCAAAATCTGCGATCCGACACTGAAACCAAAAGCAACTGTATAGACACAAATATAAAGCAATCCTCCCATAGCTGCAGCTCCCAGTGCCACTTCACCGACATGCCCCAGAAAAGCCGTATCCGTAACATTGATTACATTTTGTGCCAAAAGTCCCAAGAATATGGGATATGTCACATTCCATATTTCCTTATTGGTATACATAAATATAAAATTCTTAAGAAATGTTTGTCTGATAAACTTATGCCTATGCAAAGATAGAGAATTCTGGTATATCTAAAAAATGAATATCTATCTTCATTCCCTTAAATACAGACAACGCATCTAAACCACTTGAGATTTCATCTGTTTATGAAAACAACTTATTAACTAATTATAAAATCAGAAAGATATGACATCAGTAAAAGTAAAATTCAGACCTTCCACTGTTACCGGAAAAATGGGATCTATATACTACCAAGTGATTCATGGACGCATGGTACGCCAGATCAATACCAATTATAAAATACTTTCTTCCGAATGGAATCAGCAAGAAGAATACATTATTGATCCCCGTTCCTCTCAAAATCGTTTCTCAATTCTTCAAAACACCAGAGAAAAAATTAAATGGGATCAAGAACGGTTAATCAAAATCATTACATCGCTTGACAAGCGCCCTAGCGGATATACCGCAGATGAAATTGTCTTTCAATTTCACCAAAATGCCAAAGAACAATCCCTGTTCACTTTTATGCAATACATTATCAAACAATTAAAATCCCTATACAGAATACGTACAGCCGAAACCTATCAGACAACACTCAACAGCTTCATGACCTTCAGAGAAGGACATGACATCTTGTTCGATGACATAACCTCCGACCTCATACAAAGCTACCAGGCTCACTTACAGCAAAAAGGTATTTCAATGAACACTATTTCATTTTATATGCGTATCCTCCGGGCAACTTACAACCGTGCCGTAGACAAAGAACTGACCACTCAACACTATCCCTTCAGACATGTTTACACAGGTATAGGAAAAACCGTCAAACGTGCTGTTCCTTTCAAAACGATCAAACAATTAAAATTACAAGATTTGTCATATGATACCTCCCTCGATTTCGCCAGAGACATGTTTCTTTTCAGCTTCTACACCCGAGGCATGTCATTTATAGATATGGCCTATCTGAAGAAAAAAGATCTACATAATGAAGTATTGATCTATAGAAGAAGAAAAACCGGACAGCAATTATTTATCCGATGGGAGAAATGCATGCAAGATATCGTTGACAAATATGGTCCAACTCCTACGGAATACTTGCTTCCCATTATACAACATCATAAAGAAGAACTGAAGCAATATAGAAATGCGCTTCATCTGATTAATCACAAACTAAGAAAAATCTCCAAAATCCTGGAACTGCCATCTCATATCACAATGTATGTAGCCCGTCATTCCTGGGCCAGCATAGCTAAAAGCCAAAATATTCCGATTGGAGTAATAAGCGAAGGAATGGGACACGACTCTGAAAGCACAACACGAATCTATCTTGCCTCCCTCGACAATTCTATTATAGATAAAGCGAATAGAATGATAATCAATAAAATATAATCCACACTTGTTTTATAAATCACTCTATCTCTTATGAAGAGATGGATTTTTCACGACAAAGATACAAAAACTATTATAAAGAGAGAAGGAATCTGTATTTAAAGTTTGATTTTTAACTAAATGCCTAAAAAGATGTTTTAGTAAAAAAACTTCCAGGATGTATAATATGCTGTGTCTTAAAGATATATCACAGGCACTCCATCTCTTCATAAGAGATAGACCTTAAAAGACAGAAAACCAATGGACAAACTGCCCAGAAGCTATTATTATGAATAAAGTTCTAAACTTCATTTATAAAAGAGAGGTGCATATGAATTCAATAAAAAGAAATCGAAGCACCAAACCAAACATAAATTAGAAAAAGTCTCGATGCCACTGTATAGTACAGATACTTCTTCTAAAGTCATTAAGGACAAATTTCAGAACGAGCCTCAAAATCCAGGTCCGGAAGAGAAGATTTGCCCTCAAGACAGCCCAACCAACTCTTGGTGCTACCTTTTTGTCCATCATGCCAAAGTAGAAACTATTAATGAAAAACTAATATTAAAATTCAAAACATTCATTCATAAAAGTATTGCATACAAACGTGGTAAAAGCCATGTGAGGAAAACAGAACGGCCTACCATATCAGGTCTTATTTTCATTCAAGGAAACAGCCGGGAAATACAAAACTATCTGAACCATATAGCAATAGATCTGTATCTTGTAAAGGATTGCAGTACCAAGAAAACAGCAATTATTCCTGATCGCGTCATGCAACCTTTCATGCAGCTTTCCCAAATAAATCCTCATCACATTCGCTTTATGCCCCATTCCTTTGATTATTATTCCCAAAACCATACACTAATTAAAATAACGTCCGGAGTTCTGACCGGTATGGAAGGTTATTGCATCCGTATCGCCCGCGACAAGTGTCTGGTTACTACCGTCGGAAACATGACCGTAGCTATCGGAGGAATCAGTAAAGAAAGTTTTGAGAATGTTGACGAATACATCCGCCAGCGACAAGAAACACAAAACGGATCCCAGACTCTCACATATAATGATGAATTCGTTTCATTTCAGTCGGATATTGCCCAATGTTTTTTTTATCCCCAAAACCGTCTTGACCTGATGGTTTTGGCCCGAAGCCTGGAACAATGGATCATGAAATCCCGATACTGGATGTTGACAGAGGAATTATCGAATGCAGCTCAAGTACAGTTACTAATCCTAAAAGGAATCGGGAAATACTGTGAAAAGATATATTATAAGCTCCAACCAGGAGAACTAAAAGAAATAGACAATCTGTGTCAGGAAACTCATAAAATCATAACGGCCATTGCAGAGCGATATGCCGATACCCAGCCGGAGCAGCAACAAAAACTGATAGCTGATGAACAAGCTATTTGCAAACGCTATCCGTTTCTGCCAATTTCCAAACTCTAAAATCATTAAAAAATGATCATAGCCGTAGACTTTGACGGAACCATCGTGGAACACCGATATCCACATATCGGGAAAGAGATTCCTTTTGCCATTGTAACTCTCAAGCAATTACAGGCAGAACATCATCAACTGATACTCTGGACCGTACGCGAAGGTAAATTACTGGACGAGGCAGTAGAATTCTGCCGGGAAAGAGGTCTGGAATTCTATGCAGTCAACAGCAACTACCCGGAAGAACAGGCTAAAGAAAACCCCTCTACTCCTTGCAGAAAACTCAAAGCCGACCTGTTCATTGACGATCGCAATGTAGGCGGACTACCGGACTGGGGAGCAGTTTACGAAATGGTCACCCATAGATGGAGTTATGAACGCTATTTACAGGGGCTTCAGGCGAACGAAGAGAAAAGAAAGACATCATTTTGGAAACGCCTGATCAGCAGTAAATAAATGACTACACAACAGGAAAATACAAAACGGATTGCTAAAAATACACTGATGCATTTATTAATTATTAGGTGTAAAAGCTATTATAAAATGAAGTATACAAAAATAATAAAGAAAAAAAATGCTTGTAGTGGATGTAATGCTTGTGCAGAGGTTTGTCCGAAACATTGTATAACAATGATAGTAAACTCAAAAGGTTTTTATTATCCTAAAATAGATAAGAATTTATGTATAAAATGTGGAGCATGTGAGAGAGTTTGTCCATTTGTTAGAAATATTGAATTGACAACCCCATTAAAAGCTTTTGCTGCATGGAATAAGGATAAAAAACAACATCTTTTAAGTTCGTCTGGTGGTGCTGCTTATATCTTTTCAAAATATATAATTGAAAGGGGGGGGGTTGTATATGGTTGTAGTGCTGATGGATTAGAAATAAAGCATATTCGAGTTGATAAAGTTCAAGACCTACATAAATTACAAGGTTCCAAATATGTACAAAGTGATATACGTGGCGTATTTTCTATAATAAAGGCTGATTTGAAAAATTCTGTTTGCGTATTATTTATTGGAACACCTTGTCAGGTTGCCGGATTGAAGAATTACATAAAACATTTTCCTGATAATTTATATCTTATTGATTTAGTTTGTCATGGAGTACCTTCTCAACAAATGTTACAAGAACATGTCCTAAGTCTTGCAGAAGGAGTAAAAATAGAAAGTCTTTCTTTCCGTAAAGGGAATAATTACGTGTTGAATTTGAAAGGGGATTCATGGACTTATTCAACATCTTCTTATTGGGAAGATTGTTTTTTAAGAGGTTTTTATGATGGTATAATTAATAGGGATAGTTGTTACAGTTGTCCTTTTGCGACTTCTAAGAGGTTTAGTGATATAACTATTGGTGATTTTTGGGGCTTACAGGATATTGAAAAATTACCGTCTGAAATAAATGAGGGAGTGTCATTGTTACTTCCATGTACAGAAAAAGGGATGCTACTAATTGATAGGACAAAAGAATACTTTAATCTGTATGAACGTAATGTTGATGAGGCTATAGCAGGGAATCCACAATTACGTCATCCTACATTTCATAGTTTGAGGTGTTATGTATTTAATATTCTCTATCCGGTATTATCATTTGACAAATCTGTATATTGCTCCATTCTTGACAGAAAATTTATTTCTTTAATAAAATTGAGTTGGAATAAGTTACAATATGGTTTCAGAAAGCAATAAACGTATAGCGAAGAATACAGTGTTACTTTATGTGAGAACATTGTTCTCGCAATTATTAGCATTATATACTTCTAGAAAAATTCTTGAAATCATTGGTGTTGAGGATTTTGGTATTTATAATGTAGTGGGAGGAGTTGTTGTAATGCTTACTTTTCTTAATGGTTCAATGGCAGTTGCAACGCAGCGCTATCTGACGATAGAACTAGGAAAAAATGATATGAATGCTTACAATAAGATATTTAGTATGGCTTGTATTATTCATTTAGTCATGGCTTTATTGATTTTGGTGGCTGCAGAAACATTGGGCTTGTGGTTTTTGAACACTTATTTGAATATTCCCTTAGAACGAATGTTTGCGGCAAACTGGGTTTATCAGGCATCTATTTTGATGGTTATGTTAGGTGTTGTCCAAACTCCATATAACGCATCTTTAATGGCTCATGAACGGATGGGAGTATATGCTTATGTTGGTATGGGGGTATCTGTTTTTCGTTTATTAATTGTTTTTTTACTTTTAGCAGTTACATACGATCGTTTGATTGTTTATGCTTTTCTGTTATTTCTTGTACAATTGATATCTGCATGGATTTATAAGAGATATTGCACTCTTCATTATAAAGAATGCAAGTTCCATTGGATTTGGGATAAGGAATTATTTCGTTCTATGTTGGGGTTTACCGGTTGGAATCTTTTTGGAACTATAGCATGGATTTTGAAAGATCAAGGAAGCAATATGTTAATGAATATATTTGGAGGGCCTTTAATTAATGCTGCTCGCGGTGTTTCGTATCAGGTTTCAAATGCAGTTCAAAATTTAGTTAATGGTTTTAATACAGCAGTGAATCCTCAGCTTACTAAGAACTATGCTTCAGAAGATAAAGAAGATTTATATAGATTGATGTTTTCTAGTTCTCGTATTTCTTTTTATTTATTATTATTGATAGCATTACCTGTAATGATTGAGATACCTTATCTTTTGCATTTATGGCTTGTTGAAATTCCCGAATATACTATATTGTTTACCCGCATTATTTTGTTAGAAGCATTGCTTAATACATTGTCAGGAACTCTGGTGACCAGTTTATTGGCTACGGGAAATATCAAATGGTATCAGATTATAGTTGGTAGTATTATGTTACTTAATGTGCCAATTTCATATTTGCTGCTGAAACTTGGCTTTTCGATAGAAACACCTTTAATTGTATCATTAGCTATAATCTTAATATCTATAAGTGTTCGTCTCTGGTTTTGTAAACATCAATTATCAATGAATATTCCAGCATATTTGCATCAAGTGATAAAGCCTATAATAATTGTTTCCACATTATCGTCAATATTCCCATTATTTTTTTTTGAAATAATGGAATGCAGTTTTATAAGACTTATTGTAATCTTTGTTATTAGTACTTTATTTGTGTTCATATCTGTGTATTTTTGGGGAATATCTCAAGATGAACGTTTGTTCTTATATGCATTTATAAAAAAATATGTAGAAAGTTTTAGAAAATGAAGAAGGTCGGTATTATAACGTTTCATGCGTCTCATAATTATGGCTCCATGTTACAAGCATATGCCTTGCAGCAAATAGTTTTAGGAATGGGATTTGATTGTGAGATTATTAATTTCCGTACAGAAAGACAGAAAAATTTATATCGTCCTGATTTTTGTAAGGGAGGAATTTATGAACGTCTTAAGCGTTTAATAGTTCAGTACCCATATGTCAGACAACTTTACAAGAAAAGGGTTTTGTTTGAATATTTTCTTAAAAAAAATTTAACCTTGTCAAATAAAGAATATTCGACTTTGGAAGAATTAGAACAGGAAACTTTTGATTATGATTATTTTATATCAGGAAGTGATCAAATCTGGAATACAGGATGTCTTGACTTCGATTGGGCTTATTTCCTTCCTTTTGTAAGGCATGGGATAAAAATCGCTTATGCACCAAGCATGGGGCCTTATCCGGGATGTTATGGAAAGAAAGATGATTTAATTCGTATTGTTACGTTATTACAAGACTATAACAGTTTGAGTGTGCGCGAACCTGGAACTGCTGATTATATTCATAAGTTGTTTGTGGATAAGATTCCGATACTTCTAGATCCGACATTATTACTTTCGCCGAAACAATGGAATGTCTTAATAGATCCAGATCCTATTATAAAAGGTGAATATATCTTTTTATATTCACCTAAATTTGAACCCTTACACTCCACCTATGAATTGGCAGAGGTTATTTCAAAACGTTATGGTCTAAAAGTTGTATTATCTCAAGTACCTAAATACTTGTGTAGTATAAGGAGGTGGCATAATTTTGAAATTAAAGCAGATGTTGGTCCCAAAGAATTTCTTAACTTGTGTAAAAATGCTAAATTAGTATGTTGTAATTCTTTTCACGCTGTTGTTTTTTCCATTTTATTACAGAAACCTTTTGCAGTCTTCAATGGAATGAAAGATAGTAGGATTGCTAATTTGCTGAATTTGACAGGGCTTCAAGGGCATAGTGTAGAGTCAATTGATGAAATCAAAGGAAGTATTTTTGATGCAGATTTTAGTCGTTCTCTTATGAATATTTCTTTAAATTCCGATGAAAGCATTAATTATTTAAAATCTGCATTAGGCGTATGAGAAGTTTTAAAATATCTATAATCGTTCCGGTTTATAATGCAGGTAAAACTCTTAATAAGTGCATTAGCAGTATTCTTCAGCAAACTTTTAAGGACTGGGAGTTAATTCTTGTCAACGATGGAAGTACAGATAATTCTGCCCTTATTTGTGACGAATATGCACAGCAGGATAAGCGTATAAAAGTTTTTCATAAGTCTAATGGAGGAGTAAGTTCTGCAAGAAATGTAGGGTTGGATAATGCCAAAGGTGAATGGATTACTTTTATTGATTCTGATGATTGGGTTGAAAATAATTATTTATCAAATCTATATCAAAATGATGAAAATGATATAGTCGCTAGTTATTTTATTGCTGAAGGATGGAGAGAATGGGTTAGTGCTCCTTTAAAAGAATATGTATATGATGAAGGGCAAATGAAAGATTTTATGGATAACTGCTTACTTGATTTTATATATATATGTAGTAAACTATTTAGACATTCTATTATAAAGAGTTATAAGTTACGTTTTAATGAGAATATTTCGTATGGCGAAGATACATTATTTATATATCAATATCTTCAATATATTAAATCAGTTAGAACTAGTTCAGAAGCTACTTATCATTATAATTGTTATGGTATAGGATTATCAAAACAGAATTATAGCTGGAATATTTATTGGAATATACTTGAAAATTTATTAAATACGATTCACAATTTGGAACATGTTTTCAAATGGGATGGAAAAGAGGTTTGTAATGAAACAGTAATACTTATCTTTAAAAGGTATATTTATTATACAAGTTCTATTTATTCTATACCCTACATAAGGAAAGAGCTGAAATCCATACTAAAATCTTCTGTAATAAAGGAAGCGATAAAAGGAATTGAAGTAAGAAGTTGGAAGGGAAAACTTATTAATTGGTTAATGTTGCATGATTATTTGTGGATGTCAGCAATTTTGTTATATCTAAAAAAACGAAAGTCTTGAATACAGTTATTTCAATTATAATCCCAATATATAATGTAGAAACCTATTTAAAAGAATGTGTTGACAGTGTGTTAATACAGACTTTTAAAGATTTTGAGATATTATTAATTGATGATGGAAGTAAAGATTCATCAGGAAAGTTATGCGATGAAATAGCCTCAACAGATTCTCGTATTAAAGTTTATCATAAGCCTAATGGAGGTTTATCATCCGCACGCAATTGTGGAATAGATAGAGCCTCTGGAGAATATATTATATTTCTTGATTCGGATGATTATTGGGTGGATAAAGAAATTTTGTCTTTATTGATAGAAAAGGCTGAATCAGAAAACTTAGATGTTGTAAGAGGAGAGTTTGTAAATATAGATGCAAAAGGGAAACAATTATATACTCCTGATTTGCCAGAAGAAAGTTTAAATTTGAAGAATCAAATACTGAGTTCTTATGAGATGATGAAGTTTGTAGTGAACGGTAGATTTTTTTCTTGGCTTTTTATGTTTCGTAAATCTGCTATTGGCCATTTGCGTTTTGATGAAAATCGGAAATTCCAAGAGGATATAGATTTTGCGATTAAATTTTTTAGTAAGAATTATCGATGTAGCTATCTTCCTATCCAATTCTATGCGTATAGACAACGTGAAAATTCGATTATGTCTACTCCACGTATCAGCAATCTTGCAAATTCTTTTGCTCTTTGTGATGTATTCCATGAATATGCATATAAAGTAGAAGATAAAAGATTGACTTCTTATTATCTATATAATGCGATAATGATGTATTACTGGACCTTAGAAACAGTTGCCAGTGATTTATATATTAGTAAATATGAAAATATTGAACGGGAGTTATTGTTAAGTTCTTTACAAAAGAAAGTATATCGTTGGGTAAAGGAAGCTTCAGAATTTCATTTTCCCGTCCATCTGTATGTCAATCCTCGTGTGGGTGTTTATCTTTTTCGTATACGTTGGTGGGGAGGAAGAATATTTCGTAGATTTAAAATTATTAGATAGAAGATTCAGTAAAACTGTACTTTAAAAGCATATGAGTAAAATCTTAGTGATAGTTTCTATTTATGGGGCGAGAAATTTATAGAGAAATGTGTAAGTTCACCCTTTGAGTAAACACTTGATGAGGTGAAGTGTGGATGAGTATATAGAAATGGATATTGAGTATAGATATATAATCAGTTCTTAAACTTTCATACAGATTGTTATCTCTATGTTTTTTCTTGTCTTTTTATGAGTGCAAAATTGAAAAATATTATGTGCGTTTGCTGTATTCTTTAAGTTTGATTTTGCAAGTTATATTAGTGGAATTAAGATATTTAAGGTGTAAAATATAATTCAAATTATGAATATAAAGGAAAAAAAAGAACAGTTAATGGATTTAATAAGTTCGAACTTGACTCCTCTTATTGATAATGATTATGTTTATTTAGATTTACCTTATTATAATAATTTGGGAGATACTCTAATATGGGAGGGTACTAAGACTTTTTTAAAGACACTTCCTTACAGATGTTTGTATGCGACTGATATAAGGTTCTATGTAGAACGTAATTTTTCAGAGAATGTAATAATATTATTTCAAGGAGGAGGAAATTTTGGCGATTTATATAGAGAACATGCTGATTTTCGAAAGAAGATAATAAGTGCATATCCTCAAAATAGGCACTATAAAATATTTTGTGTAAATGGAAAATACGGGATTCAAGTTTGA